>Ga0163163_10000407_pt1 | contig 40536 bp, 35 predicted proteins | sample S65metaG_FD_119766 | JGI IMG/M metagenome (GOLD analysis project Ga0163163, IMG submission 119766) | Switchgrass rhizosphere microbial communities from Kellogg Biological Station, Michigan, USA - S6-5 metaG | ecosystem: Host-associated > Plants > Roots > Rhizosphere > Soil | place: USA... | reverse complement strand
TGAACTCATTTAGTTCCAATAACTTCCACATCAAACACCAATACCTGGTTCGGTGGAATCTTCATTCCGCGGTCGCGGATGCTGTATGCTAAGGCAGAAGGAATAATCAACCTGATGGTGCCGCCAACCTTACATAACGGCAAGCCGATTTGCCAGCCCCTGATCAGCCTTCGTAGCGGAAAAGTAGCAGGATCCGATTTGGTTTCATCGAATATGGTACCGTCAAGCAGGCTGCCCTTGTATTTCGCAATCACCGTATCGGAAACCAGCACCTGTCTGCCATTTCCCTCTTTGAGTATCTTAAAATACATCCCCTGAACAGAGCCAGTTGTATCAAACTTTCCTGAACGGATAGCCGAAAAGATGGCATCCTTGTCTTTCGATGCCTGCTCAAGACTGTCTGCATTTTGATAAAGGTCCACCAGAGGTTCTTTATCCACGGGTGTTCTAACAAGCATTTCTCCGTATTTCGCGTCTGCTAATTTGAATCCGCCATTCCATAGGTAAAACCGGTTTCCATCAACACCACCTCCGAAGTCCAATCTGTCGCCCGCCCTGCCCGTAGCATCCGTTGAAAACTTTGCGCGCTTGAGTTCGTACCATTTCCCATTGTCAAGCTTCACATAACCATTTCCATAAAATGCCTTCCTGGGCAACTGACCATTCACACCCCAGAAATTCTCAAGGAAGGAATAGAGCCCGTGGAGATATTTGCCATCCCGGGGTGATTTGAAGCTGGCAATCAATTTCCATTTGTTGAGTTCCGGCACCAGGAAATACCCCGTGTATACGGTGGCGTTAGTTGCACTGTCTGGCATCGCGGTCACGTAAAAAGAATAGGTTGCTCCCGGCTTCCAGGAATACACCCAATGACTGTGCCCGCCGGTTCCCTCATTACCGAAATCCTCCGCCACCACCTGTTCACCCTTTCCCCTCAATTGTACCCGGTTGGAATCTTCCACCTTATCGCGGTCCAGCGCCTCATTGCCTGCATCCCAGACTGAGAAAATGATCCGTCGTTCGCTCTCACTGTTTACCTGCATTCCGAAATAGCCACGGGCAAAACCACAGGCCATATAATAACTATGAACAGGATCTGCATTCGCAGGAACCGTCACCTGGTTGAAAAATGCAACTGCATTCAGTGTGTCGGGCAATTCATAAAGCAAATGGACGGAGGCCGCATTTCTCCTTGGCTTGTCATTCACGTACATCCCTTCGGCAGCTTTTCCCGACAAGACGATCTTGTCAACATCAGCAATGGTGCCTTTTGATTTGAGCGCCTTTAATTGGATTCTGTAAAACCCGGTATCCTTTATTTGCAAGGTGCCCGCGCGAATGGATTGGAATTTTCCCTGTGGAACCGCGACTACAAAACCCTTTCCGGCAACATCGACGCCAAGTTGGTTGCTCGTGACGTTCGACTTCATCCTGATTTCGATCTTCAATTCGCCCTTCGTCCTGGCAAAAAAGTAATAACTAATTACCTGTTGACGATCAGTCCAGTTGTGCAGGCCCGCTTTTGCATCAAACAAAACAGATTCGTCATTCTCTGTGCTACCTTCTACCGGCACTGCATAACCGGAGCCGCCGGGAATTTGTATGCTCTGTGCAATGGAATAGTGTTGCCCCACAAGCAGGGCCAGAATGAACAAAGTTTTTGGAACCCGATATTTCATCTCTTTTTAAGAATTAGGCTTCTTACCATATTTTCTCCTGAAGTAAGGGAAGAAAGGCACCCCCGCCAGTGTAAGGATCAATCCGAATAATGAGTTGATCACTGGGCTTCTGCCGGCATTGTAATTCGTCACATCATAATACACCGTTGAAACCAGGTAGAAACTGGTGAACGCAATAAAAATCAAAGGGACCCAGGGATAGCCATTCACTTTATACGGACGCGGTGCATCGGGCATCTTCTTTCGCATAACGATCACTGCCAGCACCACCAATAAATAGAAGAACCAACTCATAAAAATAAACATATCAGTGAGGATATCGAAAGAACCGCTGATCACCAACAGGCTACTCCACACGCCCATAATGATCACGGCATTGCCAGGTGTGTTGAATTTTGGATGAACGGCTCCTGCCCATGCGAAAAAATTTCCTCCTTCTGCCATTGAAAAAACCACGCGCGCATTTGCAAAAAGATTTACACTAACAGCTCCAAAGGTAGAGATCACAATCAGGGCCGCTACTGACATCGCTGCGCCTGGTCCCAACGCTCTTTGAATGGCATCGCTCGAAACAAAGCTCGACTTAGCCATCTCGTCAATGGGCATCACATACATATATGAGAGCGTAATCAGGATGTATACGATGATACAGACCGAGAGTCCCAGCAAAAGGCTCCTGGTAATATTGCGATGGGGATCTTTCAATTCGCCTGCCACCATATTCAAATTGTTCCATCCATCATATGAAGCGAAGGCTCCAGTCGTTGCCGCCATAAAACCCGTTATCAGTGTAATACCGGAAAAATGAAAACCGGGTGCGTCATTGACAAAATTCCGGGCACTCCCATTACCTGAAAAAAGAATTCCAAACACCAACAGCAGAAGTGCAACTGTCTTTAACATAGTTGAAACAAACTGGATGGAGTTCCCGGATTTCACACTGAAATAATTAACCAGCGTCAAACCCATAATCACAGCGATAGCAAAAGCCTTCATCCCGATATTTTGCAATGGAAAGATGTCGCCGATATAGGGGATATGTAAGACAATGGAATTCTCCACAGCCGGATCAAACCTGGGCATGTGTACGAAATAGCCTGCATAATTTGCGCAAACAAACGCAATTGCCGCAATCGCAGCTGTGTTGATCACCGCAATACTGGCCCAACCGTAGAGATAAGCAACAAAATCTCCGTAAGCTTTTTGTAGATATACATATTGACCACCCGTTTCAGGAAACATGGTACCCAATTCTGCAAAAGCCATTGCACCAAACATAGAAATGAGACCCGCGATTAACCACACGCTGAGCAACAAGGGTGGCGAAGGCAATTGCCCCGCCATGGTGGCGGGCTTCATAAAAATGGTGGAACCAATGACGCCTCCAATTACTAAAGAGGTGGCCGACCAAAATCCGATGGTTTTGTTAAGCTGGGGTTGACTCATTAAAGGAACTCTGATATGATGCGGTGAAAATGATGAGTTCCCTGTTCGCGCGTTACAGAATAACGACCGTGAGAATAAAACCTGGACTTCACTCCTTTTTGCACATTTTCAACCACCTCTTCATCTTCAAATTCCACAGTGTCCAGTTCAGATCCCGCACCCTGGTTGTACTTGTCTTCTTTCCAGACATAAGTGAGGAAGCTCACTTTTGTCTTCACCTGGTTGACAGGCATCACAATGTTTACTGAAAGCCCCCATGGATAAAAGTTAAACATCATGTTCGGAAAAACGAAGAAATAGTAAGCCGCCACTTTCTTGCCATAGTCGGGCGATTCAGGCGGCAGGTCGAAACAATCTTCATCGTCTTTTGCAATGCCCAGCTGAAGATTGGAATAGCGAAACAATTCAGTTGTATAACTTCCGAAGTCAATAACCGTGTTCAGTCCTGCATGCACAAAGGGAATATGAAATCCCTCCAGGTAATTCTCACAGTAGAGTGCCCAGTGTGCTTTCACATTGAATTCACGCGAAAGCGATTTGTGATATTTGAACTCGTGAATTGGCAGCCATTTCAATCTTTCCATCATTTCACCCAGCCATACTTCAGGACCAAATTTCGGATTCAATGACGTGAATAACCAATTGCCCCAGGAAAAAAGAGGCAGCCCGGCCAAATCATCATCCTTTGAAGGAAACTGTTGAACTTCTTTGAACTCGGGCATGGACATAAATTTTCCATCTAAATGAAACTGTCGGCCATGGTATTTACATCTCAGGTGATTTGCTTTGCAGGTTTTGTCGGCGACAATATTCCCGCGGTGCGTGCACACATTAGATAGCAGATGAAGTTGGCTCTCCTTGTCGCGGGTAAAAACGAGCGGCTCGTTGAGATAATTTTCAAGTAGCGTAATCGGGTATACATCTCCGGGCTCAGCAACCAACGATTCATGACCCACAAATTGCCAGGACGGAGCAAATATTTTTTCCTTGCAAATCTCAAACACCGATGGATCGTTGTAAAAAGCAGTACTTACCGTTTTGGCTTTGGAAATATCCGGATCTACATGAAAAATCGACATGGTGCAAGTAATGGTTGGTAAGATAATGCAAATTATCTTCACGCCGGAAATGTATTGCCGCTTATGATTGGAACAAGAATATTTGCTTTTTCTGCCATAGTAATTTTTGGGTTAACTGCATGTAATGAGAAAAAGCAGGAGACAGAAGATTCAAAAAAAACCGCAGAAATATATTGCGGCGCCTGTCATCGGTTTCCTGAGGCATCCCTCCTTGATTCGGAAACATGGGCACACCGCGTTTTGCCTGCAATGGCCGGCAAGCTTGGCCTTCGCTATTTCAACGGGGAAGTGTATGAAAACGTTAAAGGCTCCCTGCAGAAAAACGATAGCACACAGGCTGCTCAAATTTATATTTCGCCCGAGCACTGGAAGCTGATTGAGTCTTACTATAAAACAAATTCACCGGCACAAATGCCGGCACAGGCGCGCGATCCCGTAAGCGCTGTCACTTCAATTTTCATTGTAAAAGCGGCCACACAGGAGGCCGGCACATTTCCGACAACCACCTTTCTAAAGATTGACACAACTGGTCAACGCATCATTGCTGCACAAGGCTTCGACTCCACCTTGCTTCTCTACGATAAAAATTTGTCGTTGCTTGGCAAGGCCCCTGAGAAAGGCATCATGGTGGATGCAAATTGGCAGGAAGATATCAAGACACACTCGATACACGGCATGCTGGTGAACATCGGAAATATCAATCCCAATGACGCACTGCTTGGATTTCTTCGGCCGTTCAACATCGCCGGCAATAATAAAATTGTATACGGTCCCATTTTTTTGGACAGCCTTCCAAGACCAGTACAGGTGGTGGAAGCAGACCTCGATTCAGATGGAAGGAAAGATTGGCTCGTCTGCGGTTTTGGAAATCAGCAGGGCGAACTATTCTGGCTTAAAAATGAAACAGGCGGAAAATTTACGAAACAAACGCTTTTGAAAATGCCTGGAGCCATCCGCGCCGAGATCCGTGATGAAAATGGTGATGGCAAGCCCGATATCTGGGTGCTTATGGCGCAGGCCGAAGAAGGTCTCTATTTATTCACCAACCAGGGAAATGGAAAATTCAAATCAGAAGAGCTGATTCGATTTCCACCGGTCTTCGGCTCCAGTTATTTTGAATTGGCAGATTTCAACCATGATGATCACGCTGATATTCTCTATACATGTGGTGATAATGCAGACTTTACAGCAGGAATCTTAAAACCATTTCATGGCGTTTACATTTACCTGAATGATGGCAACAATCATTTCTCACAAAAATGGTTTTTCCCCATTCATGGTTGTTACAAAGCGATGGCGAGAGACTTTGACCTTGATGGCGATCTTGACATTGCAACGATTGCATACTTTCCTGATTCAAAAAATCAGCCACAGGAGGGATTTGTTTACCTGGAGAATCTTGGCAATTGGAATTTCAAACCATTTACCATCGAAAAATATAATGCTGGCAAATGGATCACAATGGATGCGGGAGATCTTGATGGAGATGGTGATGTTGACCTCGTGATTGGCAGCCTTGCCGTGAAAAATAGCCAGGGCCGTGCTGTGAAGGACACCAGTGGAGGGTTTAGGACGCCGTTTTTGTTGTTGGAGAATAGGACGAGATAGGTTGATTAGGTTAACTTGGTTGATTAGGTTAATTGATGGATATAATGTGAATATTCTAATTAAACCTAGTTAACCCAGTCAACCTAGTTAACCTAATCAACCAATAAGCTACTTCAATAACTTCCTAATCTTATGCTCCAACTCATCGCCATCAGCGTTGATGGCGCGAATGATTCCGTCTTTATCTACAAGAAATGATGCGGGAATGGCGTCTACGCCATAAACAAGCGTGGATGATGCCTCCCATCCTTTGTTGTCATTTAACTGCGTCCAACTCAGGTTATCAGTTGCAACGGCCTTCTTCCAATCGGCGGCCTTCTTGTCGATCGACACACTGACAATTTCAAATCCCTTTTCCTGGAATTTTTTGTACAATTTTACCAGGCCGGGATTATTTTGTCTGCAAGGTCCGCACCAGCTCGCCCAGAAATCGACCAACACAACTTTTCCTTTCAGATCTGCAAGCTTCACTGAATCGCCCGACAAAGCTGGCAATGCAATTTCTGGAGCGGGCTGTCCTACTTTAACCTGCGCCTGCAATAAATGGCAGCACGCAATGAATGAACTGAGTAATATAATTCTTTTCATTTGCAACATTCCTTTTTAACGAAAAGGGAACCGATAAATTTGAGGGCTGTTAATAATATTTTATTTAGCCTGGCTATCATTTTTTCGAAAACAGGTTTAAGAAATTGTATTCATAGCGAACCAGGAGCTGCGACTTTGAAGTCCGCAACATATTCCCGGCTATCTGTGTCCTATAGCCGATATCCAGCCTGGAAACGCTGTTAAAGATAAACTGAATTGCCGGTCCCACATCCAAAAACCAGGTGCTATTGTCTAAACTGGTTGATCCAAGGAATTCGCAATAGAGATTGAAATTGGTTTGGCTGAAATCCTTGTATACCCTCGGCAGGAAGAGGTAGCCAGACGAAAGACTATAGTTAATTCCGTGGTTGGATTGGTAGGGCGATTTCTCGCTGTTCAGGTTGTCCCAGCGGTTCACATAATCAACGGTTGCTGAGAGGGCAAGCTTGTGAATCAACTGCGTCGCCACCGTACCTGCGAGAAAACCCGAGTTGTTACCGTCCAGGTTGATCTCATCCGAAAAATAGGTCGTCTGCTCTACGTGTTCAGTACTGTCGATGATATGGGTATGTGAAATCTTGAGTACCGCGGGATTGTTGATAAGCGCGATTTTGCCGTATGCAGCCATCCTGAAATGCGAGTGCACGTCATCATTCGACAGAAACCGATACTTCGCGTAAAGACTCCCACCTTCAAACTTAAATCCCTGCTCGTACATATTTGATGCATACAGATTCAGGTGCACCATGAGGTTTTTGTTAGCGCCCCACATCAATTCAGGATCCAACCGGTACGAGTACCTGCCATCGTGTTCCATCGCGTAAAACCTGTTATTTAACCTGGCGCCAAGACTTCCTGTGGGCATGTTGCTGGCGGGTTCGGTAAATATGTAAAGTTCCTGAGCACACAGTCGGCTTGCCGTCAACAGCATTGCCAGGAACAATAATCTCTTGATCATAATATATGATTAGAACCTCCTTCCTCCCCCATCCAATACCTGGGAAGGAAAGACGCATTTGATTAAATTGTTACGTGGTAAATGCGATTGTTGTTGCCTGATGCCTGGAATGGTTTGCAGCAATCCGACATAGTGCCGGTCTGGTAACAAGGCATTTTCGTCTCTGTGCTGAATTTTTTGAAGTCCTTTGCAAGTACAAAGTGCTTGTCAATGACCTGCAAACGCTGCGAGCCATTCAGCACTTGTGGCTTTACTGCCATAAAATGGAGATTCATGCCGTTGACGGCGGCATGTGATTCAGTCTTTACTGACAAAGATTTAAAATCGCCGATGAGCCAGAATTTCGCAACTGAAAACCCCGCGTCTTCCACCTTTTTTGAAATTGCGTCTATGTCCGGTGTCTGACCGGCCCTAAAGGCAACGGTGAAAAGATTTTTATTGAGATCGGTTTGAACCGATTCTACAAACGGCAAGGTTTTTAAAGCTTTGTTGATGGCATTGCTGCACAATGAGCAAGTGAGTCCACTGGCTTGTAATTCTGCCTTAGTGAACTGAGCCTGGGCCTGAACACCGAAACTGGAAAATATAATTAATCCAAGGGAAATGATAATCGTTTTCATGTTTGCATATTTTTTAATACTGAAAAATTGGAGCATAATAAATTGCTCAACACCTGGTTTGAACTAGGGATTTCAGTATCAAATTCTGAATACGCAAAGAAGTGGAAGTGCGCTTCGCGAAGCGCAGTCCGGAGGCGAAAATTGGTGGGGGGAAACCGCCGGAGCCTTCGGTGCTGACTGTGATTGCCAGCTTTTAGAAAGCAAGAGTACCGGCGCCTGTGCTAGCTCGGTGGTAGCACTGACGAACGCCTGCTGGTGCGAATCATCAAGCTTTACAACCTTGAGTTCATCCCGGCAACAGTCGTTGCCCTGCATGCCGCAGCGGTCACAAGCTTTGCCTGTGTTATGCCTGAAATCAATGGCAGAGAGCTTACCCATACAATAGTGCAGGTCTACAACGATGCCACTGGTTAGCATCAGGTAGGCGACAGCTACAAAAAGGGTAATTGCTTTCTTCAGCATGATGCAAAAATAGTTCGAAAAAAGCTCTCCTGCAACGTGTATTCGACGCGCACCATCTAATGTATTGTTAATTAAGCCTTCATCAATTAATAAAGGTCCAGAAGATACCTAACCTGAACAGGAAGCCAGGATAAGGATATAGGGGCGCCGCGTAATTGCTATGTGTGAACCTGAAGCCGTTGGTGAAGTCAACCGAGTTCAGGTTTTCCGTCCTTACAAATGCCGTAAAAGTGCGTATCCTGAAATTGACATAGGCAGCCAGTTCCGGTCGATTGGTGAGCTTGACCTGGCTTTGAGGGAAGAACTGGCCCAACAAAGGCGAGTAGTTGTCCATATAATATGGTGGTGTGTAGCGGATGTCGAACCCGGTAGATATCATCAGGTTTTTGAATGGCCTTCCCTCATAAGCAATCCTCGACCGCACAAACACGATGGGCAAATTGATGGGAGCCGGTCCGGCTGTTTTTTGGAATGTGGCATTGAGATACCAGACCCAGTGTTGTGACAACTGAAATGGCTTGTCAAGTGCAAGTTGCAATAGGTGGAAAAGGCTGCTTTCCTGATCGGCATGAAAAAAGTCGGTGAAATAGGTATAGTTGCTAATCCCGTAATAACTACCGGTGACGCGCATGCGCAGTTTAGGCATTTCCAGCGAGGCGAACAGGTGTAGCGTGTTTTCCTTGTTGAAATCACCACTCAGCGCAACAGGAAAACTAGTTTGCTGGGTAAATATGAAGGAAGGCGTCCGGTTCACTTCCTGAGCACCCACCTGCAGGAAGCCAATCTTTTCGCCCAGGTACCGCTTCAGGCTTAAATACGCAGAAAAATCACCGCCATTTAATCCATTCACGTAAAACTGGCCATTCGCTTCTACGTCCCACTTTCGGTTTCGCGTTCTGTTCCTGTATTCCCCATGCAGGAACAGGTTATAATACGATTTTTTCCCTGCGTCAAAAAAGCCCGTAAGGTTTTGAAACGAGAGACCAAGCTTGATGAATTGCTGCTGATTTTTTGAGTCTGGGAATTGATAAACCGAAAAGTCGTTGATCATTTGTCGCCACTTATCTCTCACACGCACAGTGTCAGGATTCTGGAGAAATCCATAATTCTTTCGGTAGAACAAAGTATCCGGATGATCGTCATAAAAGCGATAAATGTTCTGCGCATACCAGCCGGTATATTCTAATCTGAACTTTGGATAAAAAAGATAAACCACATTTGAATCAGAGACTACTGAGTCTTTCACACCGAAATCATATTGTTGCCTGAGCAACACTTCAAAGTCTGAATACTTTGTACCGGTGTTCAGCGTGGTCTTGAAAAAATCTTTGCTGTAAGGCGCATCACCACCCAGGTTGGTAGGTATGCTGAAGCGATCAGCATAGGCAGGGTTCTTACTCTTTAAAAATGAATCGCTGACAACGCCCCCATTTTCAGACGACTGCAGGGAATTACCCAACAATACAAAGAAGGTGTTCCAACGTTTGTTCGGTGACTGGTATTGCGTATTTACCCGGTAGTTGTTATGGTTGGTGTTTTGCACCTTGTAAGACCCTGGAGAATTGAGGAGTTTGTACTGCAATCCGAAACTCCAGTTGGGCTTAATATTCTGTGTGTGCAGGATTTGAATTTGCTGCTCATTTCTTGAACCCAGCACATATCCAAGTTCAGTATAAGGCCTGGACGTTGAAAAGAACCTCGTGTCCTCTATTTTTATAGCATATGCATCGTAGGCGTGAAACCCCGCATCCCAGCCTGCCTTCAGGATAGGTTGAAAAATGAAAGATTCTGTTGCATTCCCGAAATTACCCAACCAGTTGTTGTCGAACCTCAGTGGCGTTCTCTTGAAGAAGTCACTGATAGAAGAATCGAGCGTGTATACGCGAACCGAGTCTAAATATTTAAAACGGATGGTAGCCGAGTCAGCAAAAGGATCACGCTTTTCGAATTTGAGACTATCACTATTCCCTCCTTTTGCGCCGCCTGAAAATCCGCGGATGCGGTTGTTTATATCCTGGGAAAAGCCACGCGTAGCTGCAAGCAGGAAAATTGTACAGATTATGCAGAATATGATGTTGGGTCTGCGCAAGAATTTTGGTTAATCAGAATCAGCGAAAATAAATGAATTCAGTCTTGGGTCTGCTAAAAAAATGGTAAATCAGATGGCGGCTATCATCTCCGCAAAGATCGCGCTTAATTTCGGCTCCGCCGCCACGGCGGCGTTGAGCACATCTTCGTGTGAAATGATATTGTCTTCTTCCCGGATGCCGATATCAGTGATTACACTGAGGGCGAAAACAGGCAGTCCCATTTGCGCCGCAGCGATTACCTCCTGTACGGTGCTCATACCAACAGCATCTGCACCCATCGTTCTGATCATTTTATATTCGGCCCTTGTTTCGAAGCTGGGGCCCGTAACACCGTAGTAAACACCTTCCTTCAAATCGATTGTCAGTTCATTTGCAATGCGTCTTGCCTTTTGCATGAGTTCTTTTGAATAAGGTTCACTCATGTCAGGAAATCTTAATCCGAGCTCATCAACATTTGGTCCGATCAGGGGATTAATGGTAGAAAGACTGATTTGATCCCTGATCATCATCAGGTCGCCGACCTTGAAATTCTCATTCACACCACCTGCAGCATTGCTGATCAGCAGGTTTTTTATGCCCAGCATCTTCATCACGCGAATCGGAAATACCACTTGTGCAGCCGTATAGCCTTCGTAATAGTGGAACCGTCCTGACATAGCGACTACCCTCTTGTCCCTCAATTTCCCGATTAGGAGTTTTCCGGAATGACCTTCAACAGTAGCCTTTGGAAAATGAGGAATTACCGCATATTCAATTTCTGCATCTACTTCCATTTCTGCCCTGAAATTGCTAAGGCCGCTTCCCAGCACCACACCAATTTCTGGCACTTCAGCATAGCGATCTCTGATAAATTGCTGTGCTTCCTTGATTTCCTGCATGATATTGCTCATTCCGGCCCTGTTAAATGATCGCAAAGCTAAGGGATAAGATGACGGTTATACGAGACTGTTATTAAAAAAAGCTGCTTTTCGGGTTCGCGAAAATCGCGCTGCATGGCCCAACTCATGCCGGATTTTAGACGTTAATTATTTAAATTTGAGGGCTCCACCCCATTGGGAATGAAAAAGGTATTCGTTTTATACTTACTGGCTGCGTTTTTGGGTTCAGCGGTCCGTGCCCAAACCTGTAATGGCTCCGTTGGTGATCCCACGGCGTTAATTGATTTTGGATCCGGCGGCGGATCCGGGTCCTACCCTGGAATTGTTTCCGGCTACGAATTTGCTCCCGGCTCCTGCCCAATTGAAGGGCAATATTCCATTGCCAGCGCTGCATTTTTCTGCTTTAGTAATTCATGGCACACCGTACCGGGTGATCATACGCCCGGCGACCAGAATGGGAAAATGCTGATCGTTAATGCCGGGAACAAGGGCCCACTCCTGACGCAGACGATCAATGGCCTTTGTTCAGGCACTACCTACGTGGTGAACGAATATTCCATGAACCTGATGAAAGATCCCCCATGTGGTCCTGTTCTGTTCCCCAGCCTTGAATTTATTATAGAGTCAACCAGTGGTACTGTGTTGACGAGTTATCAAACGGGAAACCTGGGTCAGAACACCTATCCTACATGGGTAAACGGAAGTTTCATATTTGATTGCCCGGCGGGTGTTACCAGCGTTGTCTTAAAAATAAACAGCCTGAACCCCGGTGGTTGCGGAAATGTTTTTGCCATTGACGATATCAGCTTTAGTCCCTGTGGTCCACTGGTCCAGGTTGGATTCAATGGCCTGGCAACTGATAATCTGCACGCCTGCCCCGGTAAGCCAGCCAATTTTGTGTTGCAGGGACAATCTTCAGGTGGCTATGCCAATCCATATTACCAGTGGGAAGTGAGGAGCGAGTTGCAACCAACCTGGGCTTTCATTCCGGGAGCTAATTCTTCATCATACAATGTTGTGATCCCATCAGTTTCGGGAACCTTTGAATATCGCCTGATTGTTGCAAATGGATTTGCGCCTTCCATCTCTGATAAATGTGTGATTGTTTCAAAGACCATCACGATTTCCGCAGATAATGCCATCTTCCTGAATGCAACCACCTACCTGTATGGTTGTTATGGTTCGGACGTACCCTTCCAGGCCTCAGGTGCTTCAGAATATTTGTGGACCGGACCGAATGGATTTACTTCCACCAAACAGAATCCGGTGGTGAAAAGTGTGACCTATGCGGACGCTGGTTTGTATACCGTGAAAGGCACTTTGAACGGTTGCAGCGATACGGTGTCTGCGCTCCTGACAGTGTCAACTGCGCCGACAGGCACGGCCTCTTTTTATGAAGCCGATGTTTGTGAAGGAAAACCTTTGCAATTGAATGCCGCGGGCGGACCTCGCTATTCGTGGTTCCCCAGGAAACCAATCTTCAACAATGACACCATTGCAAATCCAATTGTGACACTAAAGGATACGACGCTATTAACCTGTGTTGTTTTTTCTGTACCCGGTTGTGATGATACGGTTCGGATAAAAGTAAACGTTTGGAAAAATCCTATTGCAGATGCAGGACCCGACCGCCGCGTGAGGCTCGGTAGCAGCATACAGATTGCAGGAAAATCAGATGGCACCGATGTGAAATATTATTGGACACCCGGCTCCTACCTGGACAATGCAAACACATTGAACCCTGTAACAACACCGCCCGTCGATATGCTTTATGCATTGCACGTGGAGTCCGATCATGGATGCAAGGCTGCAATAGATGAAATGAAGGTGCGTGTGTTCGACAAAATTATTATCCCAAATACATTTACACCAAATGGCGATGGGGTCAATGATTATTGGGAGATCAGGGATCTTGATGTGTTCACAGATGCAATTATTGAAGTCTACAATACGGCGGGCCAGCGTGTTTATCGATCCACGGGTTACGACAAGGCCTGGGATGGTACCATGAATGGCAGACCTCTTCCTGTTGGAACATATTATTACGCCATCAACCTCAAGGAGCCAAAGATGAAACCGATGGTGGGGTATGTGACGATCATACGTTGATCGATTTGTTTGCAGTTGGAAGTTGGCAGTTGGCGAAATAACTGCCAACCGCCAACTGTAAACCGCCAACCATGGCGGATTGAAATTTCCCGTAATTCATTTACTTTCGCTTCAAATTTCCAGTATGAATTTGCACGAATACCAGGCCAAGGAATTACTCAAAAAATATGGCGTACCTGTCCAGGAAGGAATCCCGGTTGACAGCGCCGGTGCAGCTGAAGAAGCATACAAACAAATCAAAGTGCAAACGGGCAACAGCTTTGCCGTTGTGAAAGCGCAGATCCACGCCGGTGGCAGGGGAAAGGGCAAGATCAAAGGCACAGAACAAAGAGGCGTGGCCGTGGGAAAAAATTCAGAAGAAATAAAAACCATCGCATCTAATATTCTCGGTGGCGTATTGGAAACTATTCAAACTGGTCCCGCCGGAAAACTGGTGAACAAGGTGCTTGTTGCGCAGGACGTTTATTATCCGGGGCCTAATCCAACCAAAGAATTTTATCTCTCTATTCTACTTGACCGAACTAAGGGCCAGAATGTAATCATGTATAGCACCGAAGGCGGCATGAATATCGAAGACGTCGCTCACGACACACCCGAAAAAATATTTAAGGAGTGGGTGCATCCCTCCGGCGGACTTCAACCCTTCCAGGCAAGAAAAATTGCATTCAATCTTGGCTTAACGGGAGAAGCATTTAAAAGCTGCGTAAGATTCGTTACCAATTTATACCAGGCATATGTTGGCCTTGATTGCGCGATGCTTGAAATTAATCCGCTATTTAAAACCAGCGACGAAAAGATCATAGCAGTTGATTGCAAGATGAACCTTGACGATAACGCACTCATGCGCCATGCCGAACTGGAAGCACTTCGCGATTTTTCTGAAGAAGATCCTACCGAAGTTGAGGCCGGCAAATACAACCTGAACTTCGTGAAGCTTGATGGGAACGTGGGTTGCATGGTAAATGGCGCAGGACTTGCGATGGCAACGATGGACATGATTCAGCTGAGTGGTGGCCAACCCGCCAACTTCCTTGATGTGGGTGGAACTGCAAATGCACAGACGGTGGAAGCCGGATTCAGGATCATCTTAAAGGATCCAAAAGTGAAGGCAATCCTTATCAACATTTTTGGCGGCATCGTTCGTTGTGATCGCGTAGCCCAGGGCGTTATCGACGCCTATAAATCCATCGGCACCATTACCGTGCCCATCATCGTTCGTCTCCAGGGCACCAATGCAGCAGAAGCCAAGAAGCTGATCGAAGACAGCGGACTAAAAGTTCAGAGTGCCATACTCCTGAGTGAAGCTGCCGCGTTGGTGAATAAGGCAGTGGCTTAGACGTTCTATGGATTCGAAGCGCCCTTCAAGGATGATTCCGGGAATTGGTTTTCATTGGGACAAAAAGAAAGCAAATAGTATGTCCTACGTGAAATTGTAATAGATGGTCGCAATAGCTGCCATCAATAAACCTGCAGCCCACAGGAAGGTATGATCACTTGATTTGCTTTCGTTTGCTGCCAATGTTTTATCGTTCATATTTAACACGGCCAGTTTTTGTACAGCAGATTCTCTCGCGGCGTAGTAAAGCGTAAACTGATTTTCATCGCTGGCCTTGGTAGATTGTACCAGGTCTTTTATGGATATCACCATATTTCGATTCGCAGTGCTGCCATCAGCAAATTTCCATTCCTTAACTATTGTGCCCTTGCTGTCTTTTAGAATGATTGACCTGCTTTTTCCAAGACCATCGTCGGCGTGGCATTGCCAATAATTGATCGTCAATTGATCGCTTGCCGTTACTTTTCCCAGATTGAGTGCGTCAGTCGGTACAGGCTGGTTCAGCGCCCTTTTCATGATCAGCTTGTTGTTCAGGAATATCTCATAATAATCAAGGCCTGCACTTGCTTTAAATCCGAAGGCGAAGATGCCAATCGCCAACAGGCAGATCATCCTCGCGAAATTTTGTTTTGATACATTTTTCATGACTTTCGATTTTAATGTTGGAAAGTATTTTCAACACAAAGCAATGTAAGAATCGCACCTACAAAAAATGAGCTTGATGAACTGAGTCATTTACTTGATGAGTTGCCACTGGAGAGCGGCCGAAGTCATTCATGCGATTGCTAAAGCACGAATACATGAGGAATCCAGCGGTTATTTGACCGGCTGGTTGAGTAATAATGATGGCGTAACAACATCAGAAATTCCCCAATAATAAACCTTCTTGCCTGAAACGGGAAGTGAGGACTTAATTTCAGATACGCGTGCAATGCGAAAGACCAGGTAACTGCCTGCGGGGAAATTGGAAAGTGCGTTATCGGAAATTGTATAACTGCCATTGTCTGCCACCCGGTAAACAAGCGGATCAATTTGAGGAGGAAGTGATGGATCATTAAGCTGGCTTTTGGCACCATCATAGAGCACCTGGATGGTTACATATCCCAGGGGATTGTCGGTGTCCTGAATCCAGGTAAGCGGGATACTAAGCCCCATGTGAATCGGGCTGTCGAGAAATTCTTTCGGATGTTCCACTATTTTTTTAGGCAGGTAAACAAAACTCGTCGCTGTGTCGCTGCCATTGGTACCGGTTACGCGTACACGCAAATTTGTACCCGCAAGCGCCTTTCCTTCTGCCAGCAGGTTGGCCGAATCGATATAGTTTAATGAAAGCGAATGGTCCGCATTTTGTGCCAGCTCACGGCCATTAACATTGATGGAAACGACAGGCACTTTATTACCGTTCTGATCCAGGAAAGTGGAAACAGCCTGTGTTTGAACCGTGGAATCCGTTGAGTCAGCCACCTGGGTCGTACGCAAAAGAAAATAATTGTATACCGGGCTGGAGTCAGTTATCGAAACCAACTGCGGCGTAAAGGCCGTAGAAGTTCTGTCTTTTTTGCAAGCAAAGAGGAGAAAGGCAGCAGTTAGCAGTACGAATATTTTTTTCATCACGTCTGGTTTTTTCTCAAGCTGGTAGCCTGCGCAATTGCGCATTGAGGGCGCAATTTCCACCCATTTAGGAAATAGAACAAACGGTATCGGGATGTTAACAATTTATTAGTAGGCTTGAGCGGTTAAATTAGCCGGAGTGATTGCCCTGTCAACCATATTTACCCATTCCCCTAATTTTGCATTCAGAAATTCAACTATGGCAGAAGATCTTCAAATTATCGTTGGAAATAAATCGGAGCAATATCAGTCGCTCCTTCCGCAAATCCAGGCTTTGCTGGAAGGCGAGCCCGATCTGATTGCGAACCTCGCCAATATTACCGGTGCATTGAAGGAGCAATTCAATTGGCTTTGGGTAGGCTTCTACCTGGTCAAAAATGGTGAGCTGGTGCTTGGACCATTCCAGGGACCCGTTGCATGCACCCGCATCCAAAAAGGAAGAGGTGTTTGCGGAGCCAGCTGGCAGCAGAAAAAAACCCTGATTGTTCCTGATGTAGAAAAATTTCCAGGGCATATCGCCTGTTCCAGCCTGTCAAAATCGGAAATCGTTATACCCATCTTAAAGGGTGATGAGGTCGTTGGCGTGCTTGATGTAGATAGTGAATTGTTAGATCAGTTTGATGAAGTGGATGGGGAATATTTGGGGAAGGTTGTTGCGCTTGTAAATTTTTAGGATCCCTGCAAAATCGGCAAAAGTGCGTTGATTTCAGCCCTATTTAGTTGAATTACACAATATTCGTGATGGCGTCGCGTTAATGGCCTGATATTTGCGTTTCGCAACTGACACTACCGATTGAAATCATGAAAAACTCAGCCCGTATCTTCATCTGCGCCATCCTGGTCACTTACGTGATCTTCTACGCAATATTTGCCCTCATCAGCTAATTACCCCTTCTTTCCGGAATTTGTTGAAAAGTAAGCGACCAAACTATGTTTGGCGGTTGTCATTGAATATATTTGTCGAAGCCTTCTCCTTGGATTACATCCGGTTGCAGCAATAAGCCGCTTCAATGGCCGTTAAATACCCAGATTCTCGTATAATTTTAAACACAATCGACATGAAAAACAAGTTCCCCTTTAAAATTTTGTTTGTGGCAATCTGCCTGGTTTTACTAACGGTTATGTCATGTAAGAAAGACGACAAACCCGCTCCCACAAAAACCGATATGCTTAGCAAAGATTGGAAACTGGTGGACGTGCTGGCTGGCGGCGTGAGTGTTTATAGTTTACTTGATGCCTGTCAGAAAGATGATATCTACAAATTCGCGAACAACAATACGTACCAGATCACAGAAGGCGCCACAAAGTGTGATCCGGCCGACCCCGATATTTATGACGCAGGAACCTGGGGATTTCTGGAAAATGAAACCAAGCTCAGGCTTGCTTCGGCAGGTGGCCAATCAGATACGCTCACCTTGCAGGAATTGACCGAAGCGTCATTGAAAGCGAGCAGCCTTGTTGACGTGTCTGGTACGCCCACAACAGCTACCCTTGTATTTCAACCGAATTAATTGAATCAAATACTTAAAAAAAGCCCCGGACATCCGGGGCTTTTTTGTTTCTGACATCCTTCGTTTAGTTATTTTTAAAAAATGAACCACCCGATGCAATGAACGTCTTTCGAAAAAAAGCAGGCGCGCTGAAACAACTCTTCAACTCACTCGGACCCGGATTAATCACCGGTGCCAGTGATGACGACCCATCGGGCATTGCAACCTATTCACAGGCCGGGGCGCAATTCGGATTGTCAACATTGTGGACCGCACTCTTCACTTTTCCGCTCATGAGCGCGATCCAGGAAATGTGTGCAAGGATTGGAATTGTGACACAGCATGGACTCACCGGCGTACTAAAGGAACACTATCCCAGATGGCTACTCTATTTCGTGGTTGTACTTTCCTGCCCCGCTATAGTTCTGAACATCGGGGCCGATATTGCGGGCATGGGTGCAGTGTTCAACCTGATGTTCCCTGCTATCAGGGCTTCCATGTTTAGTATGGTTTCAATGGGCGTACTCATTATCGTCATGATTAAATTACCCTATTTTAAGATCGCCGCTATACTGAAATGGCTATGCGCTGTTTTACTGGTATACCTTATCGTTCCCTTCCTGGTGGAGCAGAAGTGGGAACCCATTCTCAACAATACTTTCGTTCCGAAAATTCATCTTAACAAAGAATATTTACTCATCCTTGTCGCCATCCTGGGAACAACCATTTCGCCTTATCTCTTTTTTTGGCAAACATCGATGGAGGTGGAAAGCATGCGCAGCAGGAAGAAGAATATCGTGGTCGACAAATTCCTGCTTCCCGAAATGAAAAGAGACGTGCGCTATGGTATGTTCTTCTCGGCGCTGGTGATGTATTTTATTATACTCACTGCAGGGTCGGTTTTGTTTCCCGCGGGCCTTCACACTATAGATACCGTGGAAGACGCCGCCAAAGCCCTTCAACCCTTGGCCGGAAACCTCTCTTACGCACTTTTCGCAATTGGCGTCATCGGCACAGGTTTTCTTGCCATACCGGTGCTTGCGGGCTCCATGTCGTACATCATTTCCAATATTTTCAATTGGCAGGAAGGATTGGATAAGAAGTTTTTCGAGGCCAGGGGATTTTACATTGTACTGATCATTTCGGTATTGGTGGGAATGTTGATCAATCTCACTAATATCAGTCCGGTGAAAGCGTTGCTATATACGGCGATTCTCTATGGCGTAACGGCGCCGGTGCTCATTGGCGTTATACTGCATATAAGTAACAACAGGAAGGTGATGGGCGAATATGTAAACAATACGTCCACAAATATTGTGGGATTCATCACGTTGGCGCTGATGAGCGTGGCCGCAATCCTGCTGTTATACTATTCATTTTTCTAAATGATCCTTAATTTTAGAAATGATCAATTTAAGTCCGGAAACGGTTCATTTTCGTACCATTCAGCCAGAAGATAATCCCGCGCTTGCCCGGTTAATTCGAGAAACACTTGCGGAATTCGGCGCTAATCGCCCGGGTACAGTTTACTATGATGATACGACCGATCATCTGTATGAATTATTTCTAAAACCAAAAAGCATTTATTATGTGGCAGAGTGGTTGGGAAAGATTGTTGGAGGCGCGGGCATTTTTCCTTCTCCCGGACTTGCAGATGATACCGTAGAGTTAGTTAAGATGTATTTATTTCCTGAGGCCCGAGGTAAAGGAATCGGGAAACACCTCATTAGTCGTTGTATTGAATTTGCCAGGGAAGAAGGCTACTCAAAAATTTACATTGAAACCATGCCCGAGTTGAAGAAGGCAATGTCGGTGTATGAAAAAATGGGGTTCAGGTATATTGATGGACCCCGGGGAAATACGGGACATTTTGGCTGCGAGATTTGGATGATTAAGGAGTTGTAGGCTGGTACAAGGGTTAACTGCTCTAATTAACTTAATTAACCCAGTTAACCTAGTTAACCTTATCAACCACCCTGACTTCATAAACAGGACTAAACAAATACACCCTTCCCGTCGCCACTTCAATACATTTATACCGCTTCCTGATCTTTTCGCATCTTTTGAAAACCTTACCTCCCTTCACCTCGAAACAATTGCCCAACCCAATTTCCTCAATCATCCGCATCCCGTTTTTTTCGGGATCATATTTTCTCAACACTCGCATCAGGTCGTCATCCGCACAACTGGTTGCCGCGGGATTCTGGATAGACATCAGGATGGCCTTTTCAATGTCTGCTGGAAATATCTTGTGGTTGATGAATTGAGTGAGGACCTGCCTGAAAACCTGCTTCCACTCACGCCCATGGTCCGCAATCCTGTGTCCATAGCTCTGAAAGGCGAGCAGGTGTGCGAGTTCATGTAACAACGTAATCAGGAAAGCATATGGATTCAGATTTCCATTTACACTAATGCGGTGATTTGATCCATTTACAGCATTCCTGTAATCCCCCAACACCGAGTCACGCGCGCGCGTAATGGTTAGATGAACCTTGTATTGAAACAGGTATTGAGAAACGGGCTCATAGGCCCCCGCTGGTAAAAAATTTTTTAGTGTGGGAAGTGGCGCTTCTTTCTTAGGCATTTTTCCGCTTATTCATTTTCATTAAGGCAGAAGTCTCTATATAAGTATATACAATATAAAGCCCGAGACAGGTGAAGAGTCCAAGACGGTTGGTAGCCTTGCCCGCAGCAAGCGCGTAAATCACTACAAATGTAATTACCAGGAAAAATTTACCGATGAATGCTGAGTAAACAAATCGAAGAAAGGCGTGATTATTTGTGGTCGTCAGTGCCCGAAAATGGAGATAATAGCTGAAAAGCGATACGATGAACAAAAACAGGTTCCCTGTTAAAACTACTTTCCAGTCAATATTCCATGACGCCAAAGTTGACCTGAAGACCAGACAAAAAATACTCACCAATAAAAAAACCAGGACGAGTGGAGTGATTGATCTCAATTTAGCGGACATGGGAATGCGATATCCGCAAAGATAAGACGGATTGTGGATTGTTGATTGTGGATTGTGGCTGGTATTTATCTACAATTCACAATCCACAATCAACAATCTAAAATCTATTGCTATTCTCCTACAGCGCGAGCTGAATCAGTCGACATTTCAAAAATCGCTGCCTTGCCCTTTTCTTCTTTTGCAGAAGAAGATCCATTCATGTGACACTGACCATTGAAAGTAACGGTTGGTTCGATCTGCAATTTCACAGCCTGGATATTACCGGTAATTACAGCTTTGCCTCTCAGCGTAAGCAGATCCTTCACTACAACTTTTCCTTTCACGGTTCCCAGCACGTCGGCCTGGTTTCCCTCAATGTCGCCTTCAACGACGCCGTCAGGGCCAATTAATACCTTGGCACCGCCAATGATATTACCCTTTAGCGTTCCGTCAATTCTAATGTCGCCATTGCTGGAAATGTCGCCTTTGATGGTTGTACCGGCTCCGATCAGACTATTACCGGTGGCAGTTGAAGAAGAAGACACGATTTCGTTGTCGGATTTGGATTTCGAATTAAACATGGTCTGGATTTTAAAGTTTATATAGGAATACTAACCTTGACTACTTAGTCCTGTGATTTTTCATATTCGGGAACCTTCAACTCTGTCGTATCCAGGTTCATTTTTGCGTTTCCCGAGAGTACATTGCGTATACTTTCTAAGTACTTCTCCTTATACTTCATTTCCTGTTCGAGTGAATCTGCCCGAAACTTGAGTGTCGTCATCTCTCTGCGCTGTGCCTGATCACCGTAACCCGGAATATAGTACTTAAGTGGAGTAAAGACAATTAACCCAACAGTTAACCCCACAAGCACTACAAATATTGTGCACAAACTCGTATAAAGTATTAATCTGGATAATTTAAAGGTGACGATCTCTTCATAGGTGTCATCATTCATTATAACCAGCCTGTACCTGTTTCGAAGTCGCTGGAGGGTTTGAGTGGTATCAAATAGTTTAGCCATCTGCGTTCATTAGGCCTAAAAGTAATAACTTCGTGGCGCAGATTAAAATTACTCCCAAAATAGAACGGTCATATAAAATAATTCTACTGAAAACCAGTTTATAGCATTTAAGCGCTTTCATGTCTTTCAGCCGTTTACTAAGTAAATCTCTTGCGGGGGTTATTCTTGCAGTGGCATGGTCACTGCAGGGCTGGTCCCAACCCGGTGTCTTGCCCGATATCCAGAAGCCCAAGAAATACGAAAACCGCACACTCGCTTCAGAAAAATCAGACAAGGGAAAATTCAATCCAGTCAAACGCGCCTTTCAGAACACGGGCACTCATTACAACTACTATTTCAACGGCAACAACAAGATCAACGATATTATCAGTCGCGCGAAATTATCATTCAGGGAAGACTATACCGAACTCCTTCCCTTTTACAACTATACGCTTGAAAATACGGCCCGTCAGAAAACAGACCTCGATTCGATCATCATCAAAGCCAATGCGGCCATCCTGCTGCACGATCTTCGAAACGACTGGATAGACAATATGTACATGTTGATGGGCAAGGCTTATTTCCTGAAGAAAAATTTCGACACAGCTGGCATCACCTTTCAATACATCAACTATTATTTCCAGCCACGAACCAAGGATGAGATCGGCTACCAAAAATATGTGGGCAGTAACCTGAACAATGAAGAGGGTGTTTACTCGGTCTCCACCAAGGAGAACAGGGATATAATCGACAAAACATTTACGCTTCCGCCCAGCCGCAATGAAGCGCTACTCTGGCTGGTCCGAAACCATATCGAGAAAAATCAGATGAACGAAGCGGCAGGCCTATTGGAAACCCTGAAGCGGGATCCTTATTTCCCTAAAAGGCTGAATGCATCACTCCACGAAATGCAAGCGTATTGGTATTATCGAAATGAAGCCTGGGATAGTTGCGTTGTTCATCTTGAACAGGCGCTCGACAATGCAGCAAATGCCCAGGAAAAGGCAAGATGGGAATACCTGATCGGGCAGTTACATGAAAAGACAGGAAAGAAAACTGAAGCAGGCGCCAGTTATGATAAAGCACTCTCGCACACAACAGACCCAGTTCTGGAGGTCTTTGCCCGACTGGCGGAAATCAGGCTGACTAGCGGTAACGATCAATCGAAAATTATTGACGAAAATTTAAAGGCACTTCTGAAAATGGCCCGCAGGGCCCAGTATGAGGCCTATCGCGATGTAATCTATTATACCGCTGCAGAAATGGAACTTTTGCGCGACAGCGTGGCAACCGCCGAAGGCTATCTGCAGAAAAGCGTGCGTTACAACCTTGGCAACGGCGCACAACGCAACAAATCACTTTACCTGCTCGGAAATATTGCATATGACAAGCGCCACTACCTGACGTCGTATATGGCTTATGACAGCCTCAATCTCCAAGACCCTATTCTGGCTGGCCTCAAGCCAGGCGCAAAGACAATTCGGGACCGGAAAGATATTCTCCGCGAAATCGTCGAACTCTATAGAGTTGTAGTTCGGGAAGACAGTCTGCAAAAGATTGCAGCCATGCCCGAGAAAGAACGGGACGACTATGTAAAAGCTGAAGCAAAAAAACAAAAGCGGGCACTGGGATTGAAAGAATCGGAAGAGCTCAATCTCAATATGGACAACCCGAATTTGAGAAACTCAGAAGTGATTGATCTTTTCGCCACTGTTGACTCCAAGGGTGATTGGTATTTTTACAATACTTCCGTTAAAGCCAAGGGCTACCTTGATTTCAAGAACAAATGGGGCGGCACGCGTCCAAATGTAGATAACTGGCGCAGGCAGGCCGCTATCAATGCTGCAGTGGCAGTGGCGGCGCCGGAGGAGCAGAACCAGGGATTGAAAAAGACTGAAGTTGCAGACATCACTTTCGAGGGCCTGATGAAGAATCTACCGCTCACACCGGAAGCACTGCAGAAATCAAACGACACCATTCAGTCATCGCTATACAGCCTGGGCGTCATCTTTATGAACAAGCAGGAAGATTATGAGAAAGCCGTGATTGCATTTGAGCAGTTGCTCCAAAGATTTCCAAGCACTCCCCACCTCGAAGAAGTTGTATTCGATCTCTATTTCTGTTACACCAAATTGGGCAAACTCGACAAGGCTGCACTTTATAAGGACTGGTTGAATAGAAGCTTCCCATCAGGCAGATACTTACATTACATTGATAATCCAACCGCATCAAAAGAAGAGCAGCACAAGTACGAGAAAGACGCGACCAAAGCTTATGAGCAGGTTTATGACCTTTTCATAGAGGGCCAGTTTGATAGCGCGTTCGCGATGAAGAGGAGGGCTGATGCCCAATTTGACGAAACTAATTGGACGCCCCAGTTACTGTATATCGAATCGATTTACTATATCCGCCAGAATAAAGATTCGCTTGCGCTCGACAAATTGAGAAAGATCACCCTGCTTCATCCCAAATCACCAATGATTCCAAAGGTGAAAACAATGATTAGCGTGTTGAGCAGAAGAAAAGAAATTGAAACCTATCTCACGAATCTGAAGGTTGAAAGGGCGAAGGAAGACAGTACTGGAATTGTTGAAGAAACACCCACGGCGCCGCCCGTGGTGGAAGCAAGACCCTCCAGTCTAGACTCCTTAAAAAAAGTTGGCGTACAACCAAGCCAGGCTGCAGCTCCCACGGTTAAGGATCAAAAAGTGGTTGTAGGGAAAATCGATTCCGCAACGATTAAAGCACCACCCCCTAAACCACCCATCGCAGGCTACACACTCCAGATGAATGCAGCTCACTATGTGGTTATCATGCTCGATAAGGTTGACCAGGTATTTGCAAACGAGGCAAGAAATGCATTCAATCGATATAATAAGGAAAAATTCAGCTCGATACCGTTGGAGTCCAGTCCACTGAACCTGGACGACACCCATAAGCTTATTCTTATGAGTCCATTCCCTGATGCGATATCGGCCATGGACTATGTGGACAGGACGAGAAAACTGGCTCCGTTGGAAATCGTCCCCTGGCTAACCACCGACAAGTACTCATTCATGATCATTTCCGCCGATAACCTGGAACGACTGAAATCCACCAGGGACCTGGAGGGTTATCGTAAATTCCTGAATGGCAATTTCCCGGGCCGGTTCTGATCATTTAAGGATTTTCCAACACCCCGAACATGTTGTTTCCAGTCATTTTAGCGTTTTGAAATGGGAATGAAAGGTCTGAGGACCCAATCTTTGGTTTTAGTGACAAGCTGTCCTTCAGCACAGTTTTTGCATTACAATAGCATTACTAATTCATATCAATCGTTTTTGCCATGTCAAAAGCAGTTAAGATACTTTGGAGAGTATTTTTTATCGGGTTTGGCCTGATTGTGCTGATGATTCTTCTCGTCAGCTGGGGCGTTTTTGGCAGTCTGCCTTCCCTGGCAGAGCTGGAAAATCCTTCCATCCTCTCTTCTTCCGAAGTTTATGCTGCAGACGGCACCCTGATGGGAAAGTATTACCTGAAAGATCGCAGCAATGTTGCTTATCGGGATATTTCAAAAAATGCCGTGAATGCTTTGATTGCTACCGAGGACAAAAGATTCTTTGAACACTCAGGCCTGGATGCCAGGAGGCTTGCCAGTGCCATGGTTAAACTTGGAAGCGACGGCGGAGCAAGTACCATTACGCAGCAGCTTGCGAAAAATTTGCTCGGGCAGGGAAGCACCAATCGAATGGTGCGTATGATCGAGAAGTTAAAGGAAATGATTGTGGCATTAGAACTGGAAAGAAATTTTACGAAAGAAGAGATCATTGCGCTATACCTGAATACCGTGAGCTACGGAGATGAAATCTATGGTATCAGGAACGCAGCAAAAACCTATTTCCAAAAAGAACCCGACCGGCTGAGTGTGGAAGAATCCGCTGTACTCATTGGATTGTTGAAGGGTAACACACTTTACAACCCCAGGAGAAATCCAAAGGCAGCGCTGGACCGTCGAAACACAGTTATCAACCTAATGGTGGTGAACAATTTTCTTCCACCCTCAGAAGGACAGCAACTCAAGTTGAAACCGATTCAGCTCAACTACAAAAAAATGGATGAAAATGGTGGTTGGGCCCCTTACTTCAGGGACAAGTTGAGAGACGATGTTAAAAAATGGTGTAAGGAAAATAAGAATCCCAAAACCGGTAAACCTTACGATATCTATAAAGATGGTTTGAAAATATACACGACCATCAATCCCATCATGCAATACTATGCTGAGCTCGCTGTGGCAAGACATATGCAGAACATGCAGAAAGTTTTCAGCAACCAGCCCAATATCAAGAATGGTACAGTGTGGAAAGGTCACGACGATATTTTGGAAAAGGCAATGAAAGAATCAGACCGTTGGAGGAATATGAAAGAAGATGGTGTGGCTGACAAGGATATCAAAAAAAGTTTTTACGAAAAGGTGCCGATGAAAGTATTTGCATGGAATACAAAGCGCGAGAAGGATACAATTATGACGCCGTTTGATTCCATCAAGTACCATAAGATTCTAATGCAATGTGCATTCATGGCCATGGATCCGCTTACGGGAGAAGTAAAAGCCTGGGTGGGCGGAATCGACTTCAAACGATTCAAATTCGATCACGCAAATATCGAGACCAAACGACAGGTGGGTTCAACATTCAAACCCATTTTATATACGCTCGCAGTGATGAACGGATTCAAACCTGAAACAGAACTCCCGGAAGGTCCGATCATGATGGGTAACAAGGCCGTCGCAGGTAAAGGTGGTCCTATGGCTATCTGCCTGGCTTATTCAAGAAACCCCGGCGCCGCCTATTTGATCAATCAGCTTGGCGTACAAAGCACAATTGATTTTGCAAAGAAATGTGGTATCGAAAGTAAGATCCCTCCCTACCCTTCCATCGCGTTGGGCTCGGCAGACATTTCATTATATGAAATGATGCGCGCTTATACTATGTTCCCTGGTGGTGGCTACAATACCACGCCTATCTACATTTCGCGCATCGAAGACCGAAATGGTAATGTGCTCGCTCAATTCACGCCGAAACGTGAAGAAGTGATCAGCGAAGCTGATGCTTATATTATGACGAAGATGATGCAGGGTGTTGTTGACTTCGGTACGGGCCGCGCCATGCGCGGTGTATATAATGTGCAAAGCGAAATTGCCGGCAAAACAGGAACTACCAATGATAATACAGATGGCTGGTTCATTGGCTTCTCCCCTCAATTGCTCGCGGGTGTCTGGGTGGGCTGCGACGATCCTTTTCTGAAACTTTTAAACACGCGTGGTGGTGCTGATATGGCGATGCCGGCGTGGGCATATTTTTTCCAGGAAATCTATAAAGAAAAAAGTCTGGGTGTTGATGCAGGTGCAAAATTTGTAAAGCCGCAGAGTTTGCAGAATGAAGCGATCATGGATTATGAAAATCTTTCCAATGGTGAGTTACCGCCGCCTGCCGAAGGTGAAAACGTAGGCAATGGCGCGAAGGATTATATTGATGTTCCTGTCGACGATGGATCGCAAAAGGTTGCGCCCGAATCCCAGCTGAATCCGGATGAAGAAAAAGTGTTGAAAGAAGCAAGCAAGAATGATGGCAACAGCAAGAAGATGGGTGAGCCTGTTGAAAAACAGGAGAAGAAGAAGGGGCTGTTTAAGCGGATATTTGGGAAGAAAGAGTGATCGGAAAGAGGTAGCAAAGTGGACGAGTAGCCCAGATAACCAGTAAAAACAGAATGATACTTTTGAACCTGATCAACTGGCCCACTGGCCCATTAATTTTTATATAGCACATGAAAATCCAAATCCAACACCGGGAACGCTTCCGCGCCTCCCCAGAAATAATGCCACCACTCCGTTTCGAATAAGTGGAATCCATATTTTTCCATCGTGGATTTTAGCAATTCACGATTTGCCAAAACTGAATCGGGAAATTGTTTGAAGCTGTGATGGGCAGAATCGGTGAAATTATCGAAGCCTGTACCCATATCCAGTTCATACCCCGTTTTCAAATTCACGATCGTCAGGTCGGTCGCGATCCCGCGATTATGTCCGGAACCTTTTGCGGGGTTGGCCACATACCTTTCATCGTGAATGAGATCCCAAAACGCAACTGTAACCGAATAAGGCCGGTATGCATCATAGATCTTCAGGCCTAGTCCTTTTGCATTGAGCTCACTTTGCACGGCTAAAAGTGCCCTTGCTGCGGGCAGCCTGAGAAAGGTATATCTGAGGCCTTTTTTATACATGGCTTTGCCTACAAAATTGTTTTTGCCGGCATAGCGCAGGTCGATGACAAGACCAGGAATCATTTTTGTAAGTTCTACCATTCTCTGATTGCTGTCGGCCATAACCTGGCTGACGTATTCTTTCCGGTCACTGATAATTTTCAGTTGTCCGGAATCGTTAGATGTATTCTGGGCCCGACTGATCGAGCCCAGGAAAATTGATAAACCCAAGGCGAATAAAATGGCCCGGAGTTTTTGGAAATTGATTATCATTACATGCTTTTTGATGACCCCGGCTGAAGATAGGCCTTTTTGGGGGTTGAAATTTATTCGTGAATATGGTAAATCCTAAGTGGTCCGCTTTCATATTTTTCGTTTTTGCAGTTGTATTGTGGAGTTGTAACAATACTGACAAAGCCCCTCCTCCTAAACCAAGCGTTGTTGTTCAAACGCCTGAAGAACTGAAACCAACCACCACTCAAAATATCAGCGATGTATTGGCATATGCACTGCAGAATGGCGGTCGAGTTGCCGATACAATCACGCTTAGGCAGGTGGACGCAGTAGCTGCCTTTTACAAGGCCGTTAATTACACACCCATTTGGAGTGAGAACCAGAAATGGTTGCCTATTGCTGATTCACTCATGCGCTTTATGGATCACGTTGACGAGTGGGGTCTCATGCCTTATGATTACCATATCCCAAATATTCACCGGCTTCGCAACGAGATCAGCCTTGACTCAGCCGCTCGGCTGGACGCTGCTTTGTGGACGCGTGCTGACTTAATGTATACTGACGGATTTATGCAAATGTTGCGAGACGTGAAACTCGGCAGGCTTCCAAAGGACAGCGTGACGATGCGCAAGGACACACTGGTGAATGAGGATTTTTTTGTGTCGCGTATACAAAAATTTCTGGCTGATAAAAACCTGCCGGAGGTCTTCGAGGCCCTGGAACCCAGGCAAGCCGGCTATCATGCGCTAAAAGCGGGACTGAAAAATTTCCTGGACAGCATGGATCGAACCTCACATACTTACGTGGTTTATCCATTTAAGGATTCCGCGGCATTTATCAAACAATTGCAGACCAGGTTATTTGAAAGCAGCTACATCACCTTCAATACGCGTGTTGCAGATACGGCCGAACTTGCCGCCGCCATTCGTAAAGCGGAAACAGAATTAAAGATTAAGGTGGATGGGAAATTCGGCAACCAATTGGTGAAAGCGCTCAACAATACCGATCGGGAGAAATTTATTCGAATTGCCATAAATATGGACAGGTACAAGCAGCTACCAGACAGTATGCCTAACCGTTACGTTTTCGTGAACCTTCCCGGCTATTATATGCAGGTGTGGGACACGGATACATTGAACATGGAATCCAAGGTGATTGTGGGCGGGCCGCAAACACGCAGCCCGGTGCTTACCAGTAGGATCACAAATTTTGTTACCCTGCCGCAATGGACGGTTCCCCTCAGCATCATCATGAAGGAAATGCTGCCGAAGATTCAGAAGGATACCAATTACCTCGTGAAGGAAAACCTGATGGTGGTAGATAAGAATGACAGCGTACTGCATCCTAGCACAATCAACTGGAAAAAGCTCAACAAGGACAATTTCCCATACCTGTTAAAGCAAAAACAGGGCGACGATAATTCGCTTGGCGTAATCAAATTCAATTTCGACAATAAATACAGTGTATACCTCCACGACACTAACGCCAGGTCATTGTTCGCGAGGAACAACAGGGCCCTGAGCCACGGCTGTATCAGGGTTCAGGACTGGGTCAATTTCTCACATTACCTGATTCGAAATGACTCCTTAAGATATCCAAAGGATACAGTGGCCGCATGGATAGCGAGGAAGGAAAAGCACTGGGTCAGCCCATCTGAAAGAATTCCCATATATATCCGCTATTTCACCTCTGTTGGCAAAGACGGCATGCTGAAAATATTTGACGATATTTATGGTGACGACAAGTTCCTCAGGGAAAAGTATTTCCGTATCCAGTAGAGGGATGAAATATGCGCCCCTTTTCAGCGTTGTAGAGGCTGTCAAGGGCTAATTTCTGAACCATGTACTGGAATTCTACGTCACTGCCTCTTAAAAAGATATTGGTAACGCTGCTGCTTTGCGTGGCCATCCCCACCTTGCTTGCTGCGCAACATAAAAAGTCCGGCAAGAAGGCGACCACCCCACAATATGGAACCGCAAGCTTCTACTCCGATAAATTCAACGGTCGCAAAACCGCCAATGGCGAAATTTACGACAGCAAGAGGATGACAGCTGCGCATAACACGCTTCCGCTCGGTACCTGGATTAAAGTGACCAATCTCAGCAATAAAAAATCGGTGGTGGTAAAAGTAAATGACAGGTTACATCCAAAGAACCCCAGGCTTGTTGATTTGAGCAGGGCTGCAGCAAAGCAACTCGGATATATAAGCAAAGGAATTACAAAAGTGAAGGTTGATGTACTGGGGAAAAATCCGCCTACGGCGACAGCCGCTGCTAAGAAGGGTTGATTGGGTTGATTAGGTTAACTAGGTTGATTAGGTTAACTATAAACTCTAAACTCCAAAGCTCCACTTCAAAAAAGTCGGCATAGCCCTACCCCAGGTTGGAATATCATGTTTACCATCTTTTAGCTCCAGGTAATAAATATCTTTCTCCCGGTTGTATCCTTTTTCAAGGAGCTCATCAATGAGTGACAATGTATCATCAATCGAATCAATAACACCATTGTTATTTCTATCCATGCTTTCATCCATCGTGCCCGTTTCAAAAAAGAATCTTAACCATGGTGCGAATTTTCCGTTTCGTATCTGGCCATGCATGATCCTGTCTTTGGACTCGTCATAACCTTCAGCGAGACCCTTTGTTCTCCACCACAATGAACCACTAAATACACCCACACAACTGAATTCATGTGGGTAATTCCAAACAATGTCGAGTGCAGAAAGTCCGCCCAGGGAAAAGCCCGCAAAAGCTTTTTCTACAAATTGGGCGATGCCAAGTTCCAGCCTGATAAAGGGCAACAACTCTTCAAAAACGAACCTTGTATAATTCTCTGCCCTGCTGCCTCTGTCTCTATAGTCTGGAATGCCTGCCGTGCCGTATTCTAATTTTCTATCAAGGCCGGCATGGATGGCAACACAGATCAGCGGTCTTATTTCGCCATCATTATTCAGGCCTTCCAGAATTTCGGTAAGGCCCAATTCTTCCATATTTTGTCCGTCATTAATGAGGAGGAGACTGGGTTCTCCCGAGAGGGTTGCCGGGAGGTAGAAATCTACTTTAACTTCTCTTTCCAGATGGGTTGATTCCAATAATTTATTTTCAACAAGGATACCCCGCACGTTGGTGGATTGCATAAAGGCCCAAATATAAAGGAAAAGATCTAACAAAAACTTCATCTGCACGTCAGTGAAATCGCGGTAAATACCGATTTGTTTATCTGCACCAAAAAAAATAGATTTAGTACCGGATACCAGATACTGGATACCCACACTCAAACTATCAAGCATCCAGCATCCAGTATCCAGCATCTAGCTTAAAAAACTCTCAAATGAAAAAAATTGGAATTTTGCACGGCAAGGAAAGGTCTTTTCCTCTCGCGTTTGTAGAGCGGGTAAATAGCAAAAAAGTGGATGGCGTGGTGGCGGAACCAGTCCGAATTGACAAAGTGATGCAGGGCGAGCCAAGCGGCTATGCAGTGATCATCGATCGCATTTCGCAGGACGTTCCTTTTTACAGGGCATTTCTGAAAAATGCAGCCATCAGTGGAACGGCTGTCATCAACAATCCATTCTGGTGGAGTGCCGACGAAAAATTCTTTAACAACGCGCTCGCAACCAAAATAGGCGTACCGGTTCCCAAGACAGTAATCCTCCCCTCTCGCGATTTGCCAACAGATACATCCGAAGACTCATTTTCAAATCTTGCCTATCCGCTCGATTGGGAAGGTATTTTCCATTACGTTGGCTTTCCGGCTTACATGAAGCCATTTGCAGGAGGCGGATGGAAGAACGTTTACAAACTTCGAAGCATGGACGATTTTTTTGAAAAGCATGCAGAAACCGGTCAACTGGTTATGTTGCTGCAGGAAGAAATCATCTTTGAAGAATATTATCGCTGCTATTGCATTGGTGGCAAATATGTGCGCATCATGCCATACGAACCGCGTAACCCGCATCACCTTCGCTACGTGGCCGGCTTCCAGCCAAGTCCGGAAAGGCACAAATTGATGGAGGATATTGTGCTTCGTATCAATCATTACCTCGGTTATGATTTTAACACCGTTGAGCTCGCTGTTCGAAATGGCGTGCCTTATGCCATTGATTTTTGTAATCCGGCACCTGATGCCGACAAAGCCAGCGTGGGCGAAGAAAACTTTGAATGGGTAGTGGAAACAGCTGCAAAATTTGCAATCGAAAAAGCACTTGCGCACAAAGACGATATTGATAATCTAAGTTGGGGTGAATACCTCAAAAGAAGCATATCTAAAACGGCCCTCGGTTAAACTAAAGAGTATACGCAAAGTATAGACCTAAAATTTTCAGATGGCGAATATCAGTTACAAGCATTTTACGCTCGGCGTAGAAGAAGAATACATGGTGATTGATCCCCAAAGCAGGGAGTTGAGAAGCCATGAACAAAAGATTGTGACAGAAGGACAAAAAGTGATCAAAGACAAAGTCAAAGCCGAAATGCACCAGGCAGTTGTAGAAGTGGGGACTGATATCTGCCAGGATATAGATGAGGCCCACAACGACGTCGCCACGCTTCGTCGCACCATTTCGGGCATCGCAGATGAGCTGGGACTTTGGGTGGGCGCTTCAGGAACTCATCCTTTCAGCCATTGGGAAAGTCAGCTCATCACCGACCATATCCGGTACAATGAACTGGTGAATGAATTGCAGGAAGCCGCGCGAAGCAACCTTATTTTCGGTCTTCACGTGCATGTGGGTATGGAGAATCGGGAAATGGCCAATCATATCGCAAATAGCACGCGCTATTTTTTGCCCCATATCTACGCACTCAGCACCAACTCTCCTTTCTGGGAAGGAAGACAGACAGGATACAAGTCGTTTCGCACAAAAGTGTTTGACAAATTCCCCCGCACCGGCATTCCAGAAACCTTTGACAGCATTGAAGCCTACGACAATTATGTAAAGCTGCTGGTAAAAACAAATTGCATCGACAACGCAAAGAAAATCTGGTGGGACTTGCGTGTACATCCGTTTTTCAACACGGTTGAATTTCGCATCTGCGATGTCCCCATGACAGTAGACGAAACAATTACAATCGCCTCTCTATTCCAGGCCATTTGCGCGCGCATCTATATGTTGCGCAACAAGAATCTGAATTTTATTCAATACTCTCGCGCGTTGATCAACGAAAATAAATGGAGAGCGAGTCGGTATGGCGTTGATGGCCGCCTCATTGATTTTGGAAAAGAGGAAGAAGTAAATGCGCGCGTCCTGATTTACGAATTGCTTGACTTTATTGACCCGGTGGTAGATCACCTTGGGAGCCGGCACCGGCTTGCATTTGTACAAAAAATCCTGGAGGAGGGAACCGGGGCTGACAGACAACTGAAAGTTTTTGAACAGTCACACAATCTTGTAACCGTCGTTGATTATATCCACAATCAGTTTCTTGCAGGATTATAAAACCGGGGCTGCTAGCCGGTGATTTCTCCCTTGTAGATATACCTCGGTATTTCATATGTGATACCTGCAAAGCGGATATAATATTTTTTGTTGTACCGGATAATCTGCTTTTCAACATCCTTAAATTTTTCAGGCAATGCATTGTCGGCTCTCTGCAATTTCAAAATGCTGAATACCGAAAATTTATAGATACAGTATGTGAAGGGATATAGATGGCTTGAATAATTTGCGCGCACATAACCTTCTATAGACATGTTATTGTCCATCAATTTTACTTCCCTGCGGGCTTTGACGATCTTATTGCAATATGTGGCTTTACTTTCATCCTGTTCCAGGGGTTTCACGTTGAACCCTGCCTGGTGCCATTTATTTAATTGCGAAGCACCGTATTTCGCGCACTCCATATAACGTTCATAGTTAGGCGCCAACGGATCGATCTTGAATTTTTCACTGAAGAAAACCGGACCGGTATCCAGCTTTTTATGCATTTGCTGCACGCACATACCGGATTCAGGAGACTGCAGGTACGCGTCGACGTAACAGGGATAGCCGCCCCTCAGTTCCGGCAAGGCCGAAGTATGCATGTTAATCGTACCGCGCCTCGGTCTGCTTATAATCTCACCAGGTATGATTTCTCCAAATGAGCTAATGATCAGGTAGTCGCTGTTCTCCAAGCCTTCTATATTCCTGATGCCGGGATAGGGCTTGATTTTCACATTTGAATAATTATCCAGGAAAGAGATATCATGTGGGGGGAACAGAAGATTGATCAGGCTTTCATTTTTCGACTTGTATAGAAAATTGTCTTTCACCTGCACCATTTTTTCGTAGCTGAGCTTCTTCAGATACCAGGAAAGGCTTCGCTTTTTTGCCGACGTCGAAGCAAAGTAAACGTCAATCTCATTTTCTTTCAGGAAAGGCGTATCCCTTAAATGGTAAAGATGGGCTCTGAGTAAGGGGGGAAAGCCTACAAATACGATCCTCATCAACAAGGTTTAGAGTGATGACAAATATAGATCAATTATACCTCATTTGGAAACGCCTTACGGTGAAAGCCGAAAATCTGGAGGTCCGGCCTTTCGGTTACCCATCCTGATATTATCGAGAAAGTAATGGCGATGATTGAGTACTGATTGCTCAGCATCTGCCGGCCATGTTGAACTCCAAACCCACTTCATGATTCCGATCTTGAAATAAGCAAAATCGGCATCCTTGTAAAAGCATGGGCCGTGGTAATCAACAACCAGCTCTCCATTCTTCCATACCTGGACGAGCCCATTCTCCCCATATGAGAAATAGATATGAAATAACCAGTCGGTCCATTTTGATTTTTCCCATGGGCCGAGGTCAAATTCCTTCATCCCAAAATCTTCAGGAGCCGGATTACAGATGCCTTTGGCATTCCAATTGATCTTTAGCTGCCAATTGCCTTTATAAATGTTAAGCATAACCGGAGAAGGGACGGAGGCCTCGCAAGACTCCACTTGCGGCAGCCAATGCGCAAATATTTCATGTACCGAGTCGGACTGAAAATCTGCGGGCAGATAATTACTGAAAGACCACCAATGCAGAGTGGTATCCATGTCCTGCATATTAGTCTCGAGTTCTGTCATTGTCAATCCTTCCTGCGTGGTATCATGCCTGTTAAGTTCAATTCGCAGGGCGTAACGACCCGTCCGGGCGATTGAGTCAGTACGAATAATGGAAGTGGCGCAGCAGGTGTCGATCCAATCCCAGTTTTCACGGAATTCCGGATTTTCGAAGTCTTCCCGGAAAGTGACGGCAGGTATTTTAGGCGACCGGCAGGAAATCAGCAGAAGCAGAAAGACAAGCTTTCTCATTATCATTATTTTATTCGAAAAATTATCTCAAGCTAGCCGATTTGCAAAATTGCAAACTCCTGTTCAAGCGTAAGCGAAGATTGATAAACGCACTGAAGGATAGACCTTCCATATTTCGCATAGTAAGGCAATATATTTTCCTCCCGTTCCTGCAGATGACCACGAGGTTCAACCAGGTCCTTTAATGATTTGACCTGCTCGTGAAGAGATATGTATTTTCTTTTTTCAGCGCGCAGCATTTTCTTTTCAAGACCCTCTATCTTTTTGAGCGCCTTTGTTTGAAGCGCACCCACATGTTTTATAAGTGTCTTGTCTATCTTTCCCGCCGTTGCAGCAAGCGACTCATAGAGCTGGTTCAATTGATCTGTTTCCTGGCCAAGTTGCAATTGCAGGCTGCTTTCCTTTTTGACAAGCTTTCTAACCAATTCGTCTTCCGCCAAAAACAAATCTTCCCAATCAAGGCCGAATCGGTTTGCCAGTTTGGATGCCCGTTCATTCAACAGCAAAAATGAATTGCGCAAAACCAGCACGGGGAATGGTACTTTATAGTGCTCAAAGACAGTTTTTAACTCCAGCCAGTAAGCGATTTCAGAACCGCCACCTACGAACGCGATGTTAGGCAGGATGAATTCCTGGAAGAGTCCGCGCAGTACAACATTCGGACTGAATTTTTCAGGATGATTTTTCAATTCCGCTTTTATCTCGTCTGCGCTAAAGTGAACAGGACTGTTCAAAACCTTGAAGCCTGTCCCGTTTTGCACGATTCGCTCCCTGATTCCTTCATCCAGGTAAAACAAATTTATTTCTCGCGGGTTCACCTGGACCTTATAGCTGTTGGCAAGTTGCGCAGTTGTTTGTTCGACCAATTGTCCTGAAGCATGACTGAAAATATCTTTCTCAAAAACCGCACTCACTTCTTCTTTCAATACCGGATTGTCAGGTAACAATACCAACAATCCAAATTCTGCAAACAATGCATGCACCAGTCTGAAGCTGGCTTCCTGGATCGTTGAGGCGTGCAGGTAAGATTCACGCAGAATAGCCATGATCTCGGCACCATGCGGCTGCACCATCAGTTCACCTTCAAGCCGCGTGAGCAGCCTGTCAATGCCCTCTGGCTTCATTCTTCCCACGGCTCCAGTTTGATCGGTTTCCCAAACAACAGTATCATCACCAAGCCTGATCCTGTTTAACTCAACCAGATCATTGTCTTCAGAACCCAGGAAAAAAACAGGCACAAATTTCTTATCCGGAAATTTTGAATCCAGCTGATCAGCAATTTTTATGACATGCAGAATTTTGTATACGAAATAGAGATAGCCCGTGAAAAGGCTTGGCTGGTGAGCTGTACAGATGGTAAAACAATTTTCGTCCAGCAGCTTCTGAATATTATCTGTAACCTTCGCGCTGGAATTCATCCCCTCATATTGTTTCTCAAGCGCCCTGACTAATTTTTTTCGATTGGTTGGAAATTGTTGTCGGGATGAAATTGCAGCTTCAATGCCCTCAAGGCTCACGGGGTGATGGTAAAATGATTTCAATTTTTCATTGGCCTCAATATAGTCGAGCGCGAGGCTGCCAAAGGAATTGGTTTGGCGATAAGGGAGATAATGTGCAATGCATTCCATAAGCATCATGACCCGGTCGTCTTTGGTCAGGGAGGGTCGATCACAAATGTGCAAAATAATTTATAAAACTTATCACAAAGTTCAGATCACCTCGCCCTCCAGGTCATACTCATAAGCCCTGGTGATTTTTACCTGAACAAATTCACCAATCAGTAAGGGCTTTGAACTGTTGATCAGCACTTCATTGTCAACCTCAACGCTGTCGAATTCCGTGCGGCCCAGGTAACGGCCGGCTTCTTTTTTATCAATTAGGACTTTGAATTCCCTGCCAATCTTTTCAAGATTTTTTTCATAGCTGATCTCCTGTTGCAATTCCATAATCTCCTGCGCACGGGCCTCCTTTTCTTCCTGGGTCAGCGTATCTGCAAGCGCAAACGCAGATGTGTCTTCTTCATGCGAATAGGTGAAGGTACCTACCCTGTCAAATCGCATTTTTGTGAGGAATTGTTTGAGTTCTTCAATATCATCACGCGTCTCACCGGGAAAACCTGCAATGAGCGTTGTTCGGAGACAAATGTCGGGAATGCGGCTTCTGATTTCATATACAAGCGCTTCCATTTCTTCGCGTGTGATCTGTCTCTTCATTGCGCGCAACATATCATTGCTGGCGTGTTGGAGAGGCATGTCGAGATAATTGCAAATGTTCTCTCGCTCCTTCATGACGTCAATGATCTCAATCGGAAATTTTGATGGATAAGCATAATGGAGCCTGATCCATTCAAGTCCATTGATATCTGCCAGTTTGTGCAGTAAATCAGGAAGTGCGCGCTCCTTATAAATATCGAGGCCGTAATAAGTGAGCTCCTGCGCGATAAGCATGATTTCTTTGACGCCGCCATCAACCAGTCTTTTCGCTTCATCTACCAAACTGTCAATCGGCTTACTCACGTGCTTTCCACGCATCAGCGGAATGGCACAAAAAGCGCAGGTTCTATTGCAGCCTTCGCTGATCTTCATGTAGGCGTAATGCTGAGGCGTACTCAGCATTCTTTCTCCCAATAATTCAGCCTTGTAATCGGCTTCAAATCGCTTCAGGATTAGTGGTAATTCCATGGTCCCAAAAAAGGCATCCACTTCAGGAATCTCATCTTCAAGATTTTTCTTGTAGCGCTCACTCAGGCATCCAGTGACATAAACTTTGTCAAGCTTACCTTTCTTTTTAAGCGCTACCTGGTCCAGAATGGTATTGATCGACTCCTCTTTTGCCTTGTCGATAAAGCCGCAGGTATTGACAATCACAATGTTATGGTCTTTGCGGGCGTTTTCATGCACCACATCGATGTCGTTGGCCTTTAGCTGACCGCTCAATACTTCACTATCCACCAGGTTCTTGCTACAACCTAAAGTGATGATATTTACTTTATCCTTCTTATTTGACCTGGATTTCATAAAATGGCTGCAAAATTACGCATTCTCTGAACCACTTCGTGTCAACATTGGTCCCAAATTGCCCAAAAAAGGCGAATTTATCAGATATGACATTATTTCATTACTCAAACGATGTTGATAATGAGTAAACTTTAACAAAATTCCCACTATGAGGTATTGTTATTCCTTAAATTCTTAGTAATTTTATATTGCACGCCAACAAACTTAGAAGACAGTCTGTCCGTATTTATAAAAGAGGAGCGAGATTAACCCCTGATTTGGAATCATCAACACTGATGTTCAGACTGCGCCCAAGCCCGGAATTTAAATTCAATTTCCATCAGAATTGCTGGTTTGCAATTACTAAAATTTTGAACCCATACCCGAGCATGTTACGAAACAGGTTGCGGGTTTAAACAGATATGGTGGGTTAGGTGTCAATCAACTTCAGAACGATCCCGGATCTCCGGGATTGTTCGTTTTATATAGCAAAGGCAAAAGGTTGAAGGAACTTTCACCTTTCTCCTTTCCCCTCCAAACTAAACAAACTATCTACAAACTCGTGACTATCAAAAACCAACAAGTCATTTGCTTTTTCGCCCACCCCAATAAATTTCACTGGAATTTTAAACTGATTTGCAATTGCCAATACCACGCCTCCTTTGGCTGTACCATCTAATTTTGTAATGGCAATGGCGGTTACTTCCGTGGCTGCCGTAAAATGTCTCGCCTGCTCAATTGCATTTTGGCCGGTTGAACCATCCAGGATTAACATCACTTCATGTGGCGCTTCAGGAATCACTTTTGTGATCACGCGTTTGATCTTACCCAACTCGTCCATCAGGTGAGCCTTGTTATGAAGACGGCCGGCGGTATCAATGATGATAATATCTGCCCCTCTTGAAACACCTGCATTCACCGTATCAAACGCCACAGATGCCGGATCGCTTCCCATTTCTTTTTTGATGATCGGCACTCCCACCCTTTCACTCCAGATCGTAAGCTGGTCAACTGCGGCTGCCCTGAACGTATCCGCGGCTCCAAGCAACACCGATTTTCCCGCCTGTTTGAAATTATGCGCAAGCTTTCCAATGGTTGTTGTTTTTCCAACTCCGTTCACGCCCACAACGAGAATGACATAGGGCTTTGCAGGAAGCTCAGAGTGAAAATCGTAATCGTTGTTTTGGGGTGCCTTAACTAACATGTCTTCCATCTCTTCCTGTAGAAGACGGTTCAAATCTGCAGTGCTGAGGTATTTATCGCGCGCAACGCGTGCACTGATTCGATCAATCACCTGCACTGTTGTATCAACGCCAACATCGGCACCTACCAAAGCTTCTTCCAGTTGGTCCAATACTTCTTCGTCGATCGTTGATTTACCTGCGATGGCTTTGGTAACGCGCGTCAGAAAACCTTCCTTGGTTTTCTCTAAGCCCTTGTCAAGATTTTCTTTTTCTTTTTTTCCGAAGAGTTTATCAAACAGGCCCATGACATCTTGTTGAGATTAATAAAAGTCGTACCGCATCACATAGTCCTGGTGCACTTCGTCACCAAACTGAAATGTTGCCGTTTCATAGATCACGAATCCACCTTTCTGGTAAAATTGAACGGCTTTGGAATTCCTTTGCCAAACCTGCAGCCAGATGATTTTGTAATCTTCTTCGCTAGCCACAGATTTACATTTATCAAGTAATTCCTTCCCCACTTTCAAACCCTGGAAATCTTTCAACACGTAGATCCTTTCAATTTCAATCGCACGTTTACCATCGAGTCCCCTGGCGTGACGATCGCTTCTCATTTTGGTAAAACCAACAGGTGTTCCGTTGTTGAAGGCAATGTAAAAGCGTTCAGCATCGCCCCTGATTTCAGCGCAGATCTTATCC
>Ga0163163_10000405_pt1 | contig 40691 bp, 18 predicted proteins | sample S65metaG_FD_119766 | JGI IMG/M metagenome (GOLD analysis project Ga0163163, IMG submission 119766) | Switchgrass rhizosphere microbial communities from Kellogg Biological Station, Michigan, USA - S6-5 metaG | ecosystem: Host-associated > Plants > Roots > Rhizosphere > Soil | place: USA... | reverse complement strand
CAAAGCCCCTCGGAGAGGGGCTTTTTTTCGCAGAGAGTCGGTTGCCGCGAAAGACATCGCCTTTTTCTGGCGGCTGATGTGGCGGAATGTCGGATCCATTGAGGGACTCGCGTGCCGTCATGGCCGCAACGGCGCGACGATGATCTAACTGGGAGGCGCCAGGCCCGCTGATCATCAACGACAAGCGCGTTGGATCGGGCCCGCGCCAACGAACGGAACAGGCACAACGGCGGTTGTGGCGAAAAGCTTGATAGGACTGCGTATCTATGGAAACGGGGATTGCATATATCCCGTCACTTTCAGAGGAGACGCCGCCGTGTCTTTCAGCAAATTCCGCTCCCGTTCTTGCAGCCACGTCGACGTTTCGCAGCTTGGTGCGGATTGTAAGGACGGTTCGATTGATGCTTTTCAGTCCGCTGTAGCGATAAATACTCCGGCCGTTTCGCGAGTGTCCGCGGGAGCTGCTCGTACGGCTTTTGGTAGCCGCTTGCTGAAATGTGCCCTAGTCGTGGGCGCGGCGTTAGTCGGATTTCCTTCTTCTGCCTTCTCCGTTACCGTGCTCAGGGGCGTGCAAGGACGGATTTCCTTTCCAAGCCATGGAAGCTGCAACTTCCAAGAACTCACGGAAACCAGTTGGGCGGATTGCTATGCTTTCAAAAATCGCTTCGACCCGGCTACCGGACAACCCATCCTATCAAACGTCGATACTTTGAACGCGTTGAGGGGACTCGCAGCCACGGCCGAAATCTCCTTCGCTTACAGCCAGCACCCCGAATGGATCTGTCCTAAAGTCATCTTTCAGACAAACATGGATGGTACTTTCACCGCTCCTCCTCCCCAAAGTTGCGGCAATATTCCCCCGGACTTGGTGAGCCTAAGGGTCCAGCTCATCTATAACATGAAGGGGGTTGCTGACGAGATTCTGGGACAAATCCGGGGTGTTTGGCCTAAGGCGCAGATTATTCCGATCTATCAAGCGAAATTCGGGCCTACTGTTTATACTTATGATCAGGAGTATCTCTACGGCACCTTTAACGCCAATATCCCTTTCGGGTTGGGGCAGATCAATAGTAACGTTTTGAAATTGGGTAATATCACCCTTCCCTTTGCCGGGGCTCCGAATTCGAGCGTAAGTTGGCTAGACTATTCCTTAGAAAGCTGGCAGGACGTAGTCAGGCTGCATGAACGATTGAGAGACACTCTCGTGAATGCGGGGATGACCGACGACTATAAGAAAATGTTCATCACGAAACCTGCTACGAATTGTACTCAATGTTATACGATCGATTTCGCGGCGAGTTACGGATCGTACGGCAAGCAGGGGATGATGACACTGCATAATCCTGAGGCCAATTTAGTCTGGTCCCACGATGGCTTGGTGTCGCCGTACGGCCATGAATTTGGTCATTCGATTCACGAGTCCCTGGCACCCGCGAGTTTCTTCGGAAACAACCAATTCGCCGGCGGCAATATCGACTCGCAAAATCAAAGTACCGTTTATCTGCATAACAATGCCCAATTCGAAGATATGCAGGAGGCTTTCCTCGAAGGGATCGCATCTGCGCTCGGGCAGCACTTGGTGGACCAGTCGAAGGGCGATTGGACGAATAAGTTAGTCAATAATTACCTGCCTCCCTACATCAACGACTTTAATAGTTGGGACATCGATTCTTCCTGCGACTTAAGCGCCCAATGCAACTATCACCGCTTCCGCTGGCATATGACAAAAAGAGGGATCACTGAGGGCTCCTCCGCGTGGAACGCGCGGTTGAATGCTTTAAAGACTTTCGCTGCTGTGCCGGGGACGACCAACGCCGATTTCTCTACTTCCAACCAGGAAGCCCGCTTTACCCTATTTGCCCGAGACCTACTTGCCAGCAATGCAGACATCGGACACAACGGGGGGATAAGGGCGGGTTTTGGATTTATAGACGACTATCTGTATACGATCGGGAAAATCCTGGACGGCCAAAGTTATACCACTACTTATCAACAGTACCAGCAGGACGTCCAGCCAAAGAATTTTCAGGTTTCTTTCGTTCAGCTCCTGAAAGCCATGCAGAACTTCTGCCCGAATTGCGGCTCCCTACCGCCGATCGGAGACTTTAGCTATCCGTATCAAAATCTTTCCATCCACGCGCAGGCTTCGCCGCAGTCCCTGGGGCTCTACATGGTTCAACAAGGTTGGTTGACACAAGACCAGCTCAATAACGTCCTTCGAGCCAACTATATGCAGGAAATCAATTAGAGTGATTGGAGCGAAGGCGTGACTGTCGGGACACGACTATGCGATCAGTGCTGTACCTGTTGAGCCTCGTTCTCGTCCTTCCCAGCGTCGGGCTGGCGGCTGCCCTTTCGTTCTGGGACGTGCCATTTCTACAAAATTTTTCCTTGGCTTCTTCGGCGTACTTCTCGATACAACCGTATGGCTTCTTCCTTGGGGCCTGCTTGCATTTCTTATCGCGCTCATCGCGCTCGTAGTTGGCGGGTTGACCCCACGGTTTCTTGTGGCTTGCTGGTTCATGCGTAGCTGTTCTTGCGATCGGCAGTAGTGTTGTGGTGCTGATTCTCACGGCAGCTAGTTTCGCGCCTGAGCGACTATGGTTCTTCCTGCCCGCGCTCATTTCTGCGTCGCTCAGTATTTGGATTGCGGTGCATGAGTGGCCAAATCGCTGCCCTACGCCCAGTATCATCGAGCTCGAATCGGGTCCTGCAGAAAAATCTGAATAGCGGCAGGTGAGACTTGAGTAGCCGCTTAGTTGGCGTGACGTCACTCGAGCGCGAATCTGCCAATGACTCACGATCGCAAACAATGTTGGTCTGAGTTTTTCGCGCGTGGCGAAATGGAAGGCTGTGAAACGTATAGGTCAGGGGAACCGCGCGATTTGAAGGCCTGCAACTCTGGTGGCAGAAACATGTTCCGGAAAGGTTTCGACACGCCACCGCAAGTCATGCCAGTAACCCTAAAGTAGTAGCAGTGCTCTTGTACTCGACAAGGACAGGACGTGGCCGGAATGCCCTCGCTATGGGAAAGCGATCGAAGCCCGCGAAACGTATGCATGAAGGAATAGTTGTGCTGCACGATACGACGACCCGCCCTCTACTAAGGAGATCTGATGTCTACATCACATTATTCTTTGAAGCGCCCATCGCGGCGCAGACCACTTGCCGCCCGCGTCGCGGCTATTCTTGCGTTGTCCGCTCCGGTTGCCGTGCATGCGGCTACTAAGGTCGTCACCAATTGCTCGGGCGACGACACTTTAGGCGGTTTACATTGGGCCGCCGCTGCCACCGGCAATGGCGACACCATCGACATGACGAACATAACGGACTTTAGTGCGTGTTTGCCCAATGCCGACGGCTTCGCACAAGTTATTCTCCTGTCTAGCACCGTCACCCTGGCTACCGGTGTAACTATCAATGGTCCCAATGCTACGGGGACTAATCTCGCGGTTAGCGGACTGAACAACTTTAGAGTCTTCTCTTCCCCGGGGACTCTCACTATCAACGACCTGGGCGTCGTAAACGGCAAGAACACCATCCCCAATAAACTTCTTGGCACCTATGGCGGGTGCACCTATTCGCATAGCGACACTACCTTGACCAACGTGGTGCTCGACCACTGCACGACCTCCGGCCCCAATAGCATGGGCGGTGCTGTCGCGACGTATGACGGCTCCGTCACCCTGACGAATAGCCGGATAACTCACGGTTATGCGACCTCGAACGGCTCTGCCTCTGCCTGGGGCGGCGCCGTGTGCGCCTGGGGCGATGCGATCTTGCAGCATAGCTATATAGATGACAGCACGGCCAGTGCCACTGGCGCCAACGCATTTGGCGGTGGCGTGTGGGCGAACGGCAACGTCAAACTACAGTACAGCGCTGTCGCAGCTACCCATGCGGTCTCGATGTCGACCAATGTCTTTGAAGTTGCGCGGGGCGGCGGGGTGTATGCCGTGGGTAAGGTGACGCTGAACCATGCCCGGGTAGAAGACTCGACGACATACGCCAAGGGTCACGATGCGCGCGGGGGCGGCATCTATTCCAAAGGTCTGACCGACGCGCGCTACTCAGTAGTAGTTTTCAACGAGGCTCAGGGAGCACCCGGTGTCGCCACGAAGGGCGGCGGTATATATTCGCAGGGCGGCCTGACAGCGCAATACAGTAATGTTTCTTACAACAACTCAGCGAACGGTGAGGGCGGCGGGGTGGTTGTCGCGGGGGGGAATAGCTATGTTCGCGGTTCGACGGTCGCCGGCAACAATGCCAGCGTCAGTATTGCCGGTGTCGGTTTCTTTTCGGGCGGCACGACTAGCGTCGACATCATCAACAGCACCATCTCCGGCAACAACTCTTTGGGGAGCGCCGCAGCGGGCTACATTAAGGCCTACAAGACGACGATCAACAATTCAACGATCGCTTACAACCATGGCGCTAGCGGTTCCGGTGTGGTTGTGTACCCTGGCATCGCCGGCTCGACCATTGATCTCAACAGCACGCTGATATCCGGCAACACCTATGGCGCGGGGAACACGAACAATGACTTGTTCACTAATGTCTCATTCACCGCCGTCAGCGGCAACAATCTGATCCGAACTCCGCAGAGCGGCGTGCCTCCCGGCACCCTAACCGGCGTGTGTCCTTTGCTGCACGCACTGCGCTTGAACGGCGGCCCTATGCCAACGCATCGATTGGGCGGCGGCATCAGCGCCGCCGCGGGTTCGAAAAATCCGGCGATTGATGTGGGCAGCAATCCTCTGTCGCTTGGCTCGGACCAGCGAGGTGGCAGTACCAACGCTACCAGCCCGCCACGCGTATCGGGTATTGCGGCCGACATCGGCGCCTACGAGGTAGACCAGAGCGACATCATCTTCGATGCCCAGTTCGAGGGGTGTCAATAGCCTACTGCCGAGGTTGTAAGATGGCGGTTGTAGGTTCGCGCACACCATCTAGGCATGAACAGCGCCCGTGTCACTCGGTTGATGATCCCCGCTGATCGAAGTATACCTGCAGCCATTCTCGAGCTTTCTGCCAATTTCGTTGAACGGCGCGAGGGGACAAGCCAGTAGCTGCGCTAGTGTCTTCGTCAGACAGGCCCGCAAAGAACTTGCACTCGACTACCTTTGCCGCCATCTCGTCGGTCTTGGCGAGGTCGTTGATGGCTTCATCCACGCGCACCAAATCGTCCGCGTCATGAACGATGAATTCGTCGTCTTCAGATGCTGGTTGAAGAAATTGTGCGCGCAATATCCGGCGCCGTGCTGCATCGCAAAGAATCTGTCGCATCGCAAGCGCCGCGAGATTCAAAAGATGGGCGCGGGTCTCTACACGAACTACGCCTCGCCCAAGGATGCGGATGCAAGCCTCGTTGACAAGCATAGTCGTCTCTATGGTCTGAGACCGTTTGTGTTTACCCATACTGCGACGGGCAAGTAACCGCAATTCCTTGTATACCAAAGCAAATACGGCGTCACTGGCACTCTTGTCGCCTTCACGGTAACGCGCAAGTAGCGCATCCCAATCTATCGTCTCGCTCATGGCCACCCCCCAGGGTCGGCAAATCAAGCAACGGCGACATCCGTATCGCGTGCTTGCAACGTATCCAACCATTTGCTGACGACAATGTCCAGCGCGTTCGGTTGGGGACTATTCCCTCCTTGTACGGCAGTTCGAATCCAAACCGGCTCCCGATGCGCGAGAGAGGTCCCCCGTGTTGCGAATGGAGCCTTTTGGTGGCGCGAACTCGCACAATTGGCGCATGCGCCAGCTAATTCTCTGTGACTGTCGATTGGAGGAAGGCCAACCTGTCGAACGTAGAAGATGGTACGACCCGGTTTTTTTTGCGGGGGACTTCCCATCCGATCGAGGTCATGCTGGTCTCCCTTGCGACCTCCTGCATGGTCGAAGCCTCATCGTGCAGTGTTGCGAGCACTGCAACCCACCTCGTTTGACGCTGCTCCCAACACTCACTGGCTTGACAAACTTGGCGTACTTCAACGCAGGTACTCGATAGAAGGTATGGTCCCGACGCTTCACGTCTGGCGAGATCGCAGCCTATGAAACGTATAGACAAGAGAACCACCAAAGGTCGATGGCGACAATTCGCAAGAGGATTTCATGCAAAACCAAAACATCAACCTCGATCCCTCCCTTGCCGACCACCCGACAACAAACTCGCGCCTAGCTTCGATCGAGCAAGACCTGACCTGCAACATCCTGCAGACGCTTTGGGCCTTGCGCGTTCGAACCTCGGTTGATCGAACGCAGGCCAACACAGCACGAACCGAGTGTCTGCAGGACACTCATCATTTGGCTTGGGACGCCTATGAGGCTGTCCACAGATGCGCAACGGAATTGCGCCAAGTACTCGAAGCCCAATCTTCGGCTTTGGCCCGTTGAAGCTCATTACTTGAGTTGATTCTGCTTCTACTGGTCCTCCAGCAGCACTCGCCGATTTCCCTTTGGCGGATAGGCGAGGCACAGGGCTCGGAGGCCCAGGATTCAGTGGACACTTCGCCGAAAAGCCTTGTGAGACACGTCGAAGTCTTCGGGGCTCGTGCCCCCTAGATGGCTTTGACGGCGCGATAGATTGTAGATCTGACACCACCTGCAGGTGACGCCCTGCGTGAAGTCACGCGCAACTACCACTCTTTGGCCCAAAAAACTCTAGTAGCTCGTAGCGTCTTCGCGTACCAAGGTTAGCGCGAAGGATTTAGTGATCAAGAGCGAGTCACCAACGCACGCCACCGGTCAAGTCACCTCGGACCACTTCGCATGGCGAACTGTCAGGTTCTCGCGCGTAACTACAAGTACAAATATCAACCAACAGGGGATTTCAACATGCAACCTGCCGTTAGCGACTGCTACATCACGCAAAGAAAGACCGCAGACTACAACTGTTCGTCCAGGCAACAGGAATTCGACGTCCTGCTAGAAACCCAGTTTGGTAGCAAGTTTGCGCCCAGTCAACGTGCAATCGACTTGCTGCTGGAAGCGCTCTTTGCTAGCAAGGCCTCGCGTGACACAGACGAGTCGATAGGTTTTGTTTGCAATCACAGGACGCTGATCTCTCTCATCCCAAGGAGACACCCCCAAGCGGCGGCAGCGCTAAAATTTTCAGAATTCTTTGCTATGCCAGTTATTCGCAAGTTGGTTCGGGCGAAGACGTCGTGGTGTGAATTCTCGCGGATCAATGAACGCAGCAATTCACATGAACACATTCTACGCGTCAGCTCTGAAATCCGACTAGACAACGATGACCCGTTGGGATGTGGCCGAAAAGTAGATGTCTCAACGCTCATTGAACTCGACGGTGCATTCCCGGCCATTAGGTCATGTGTTGTTGTGTACGAGGAGGAGATTGGCGGGGCGTCTCACGTAACGCTTAGCTAGATTGATGGGATCAATTGAGATTTGGGCCATGCGATCCAAAAGCAACGCCTTCGCGCAGAAATGTGTTGAGACCTAAACGATTGTTAGCCATGACATACGGGGCAACTCTCAGGTACAACGAGGCACTCCTTCGCGAGGCCGTGCTGGCGTTTTGGTGGCGCTCGGTCGGCCTCGCGTATCTCATTGCTTTAGCGGTGCTGTTCGCATCTCTCGCCTTTTTGCTTTTCCTAGGTGACGCGTCATGGGCCGTCGGTGCAATTGGCACCACCCTTGCGGTGGGTGTGGCTTTTCCTGTTGCGCTGTACTTTGTCCACTATCGCAACTCGCTCCGCAAATTCAGGTCAATGGGCTCGCCTCAATCATCATTCGCTGCATCTGAGTCTTCCTTTTCACTGTCTTCTGGCGCAGGTAGCAGTACCCTTCCATGGTCGGCTATTACCGAGGTCTGGCAATTCTCAACTTGCTGGTTGCTGCTGTTCTCAAAAGCTCACTTCGTCACCCTTCCATTAGCTGACGTCAATTCGGAGCTTAGGGCGCTTATCCTTCAGCGCGTCCGTGCTTCCGGCGGTAAAATTGGCTAACTATTCGCTCAAGCGGACCGCTGCGGATGGGTTGCGGTAAACTGATACTCATTGCGGCAGCGGCCGCTTAGCTCAAGCGTTGTGCGTGGCGTGATCGCGGTATTCTTGCTCAATATTGACGGCACGATGCAATCCGTATACGGCACAAGGACTGTCGATTGATAATGTTGTTGACTCGTCTTTGGCGGGGGTGTGGATTCCATAGCCTGGTGAGACTGGAACTGATGTCTTCCCCCTGGACCGGTGCTGCTGGTCCACCAGACAAATAGCGTTGCTAACGCTTCGTCCACATCCCCGCCACCCATCGCGCATCAATCTTGACGAACCCGCTTCTATCGCCTTCTTGTCACTGCGACGCAGCAATGTTTTCCAAAACATGTTGACGTGTTAATTCTGATCAGCGCCTGTGCGCCGACCTGATTCTATGGCAGCCGGCCAAGGTGAGTTGGGCCTTCTTAGTTCTGCCCCAGTTGCGACGCCGTGGCGTTGCGAGCGGCGACTATTGATCTCGAAGTTGCAAACTTCTCACGCGGCGGTAGGAAAAATGCGCAGCGGGATAGCCGCAGAATCTCGGCTCTTGAGGCGATGATATGCCTCGCCTCGTGCGATAGCCGTGAAGGGCAGGCAGGCCTTTGATCTGGATGAGGCGTTCAACGCGATGCGTGCCGAAGGTTTCACCAGCTTCGCGCAGATCAAGGAACACGCGCGGTGCGCCGCAGATGTCTTGCTCACGATGAGCGAGGCGCGGATTAGTTGGAGTGGCATGGCATCTTCCCTTGGCCCGGTTCGAGACCGACTCTGTTCGAAGCAGTAGCCGCTCGGCGCCAGTCAAGCACGCGGCACATCGTGTGCAACGCCCCGCTCGCGTCAATAGATCTTGATGAATTCGTACGTCGTGCGGACCCGACCGACACTCAGTCGCTTGGCCATGGCGTCTGTCGCTGGCATTCCGTTCGCGCTAGCCCATTGTCCACCAAGTCCCGGGAACTCTAGCAGCGGCTGCTGGTGGCCGGAACCACGGTGGCCAGGCTTAGAAGCCGCTTGCGATGCTTTTCAAAATTCGGCGCAGTTGTGGATTTGTTTTGTCAACTGTCAATTCTGCCGGTTGACAAATTCAGAATCCTCCGAGGAAGAGTTGGCGAAAACGTGCAGCGTTGTGCGTAACGTACTGAAAGGCGCGGGTAGGATCGAGCGCGGTTTTTACATCCTTGGGGCTTAAGGAACGGAACGAATTAGTAGCGAGTAAAGGTTCAGCTTTTGCGCACTCGCTATCCTAATTTCACATTGACGGAGAGTTGAGCGATGTCTGCGTTCGAGCAACGTATTCGGAATAGCGGGAGGCGAATTGTCGTTGGGGGCCAGCGTTTGTTGCTTACGGCACTGGTAGCCGGAACAACGGTGTTATCGTCAGTTTCTGCGCCATCCTTGGGCGTGCCGCTGACGGGTAGAGCTCAAGTTGCGGAACTAATCGGAAGTAGTGCTCTTCTGAACTTAGACTCAAACGATCCGCCCCCGCTACCAAATGGGTTGAGTGCGGTGCCCCTGCCTAAGACACCGATTGTCATGCCGGAGTCGGTGGGTTATTTGCCGTGGTCATGGGACGTTGGGTCAAAGGGGCAGTTCACGGCACGGTTTCCGATTGAAGTACCGCCAGGGCGTGCGGGAATGGAACCGCACTTGAATGTGACATACACGGGCGGGACGGCAAATGGCTTGCTGGGCGTCGGTTTCCAGTTAAGCGGTTTTTCGGTCGTGACGCGGTGCAGCCATACGTTCTCGACGGAAGGGTGGGTTGACGGTGTCGACAATTCTGATTTCGTGGCGGAGCCGGAGGCTTCGCGCGATAGGTTGTGTCTGGACGGAACGAAGTTGGTCGCGCTGAAGGGGGCGTATGGCGAGGACGGAACGGAATATCGGACTGAGAATGAATCCTACGCACGGATTGTGTCGTTCGGGACCTCGAGTCTGGGGCCGGATGGTTTTACGGTGGAGACGAAGGGCGGCCTGACAAGAGTTTATGTACCGGCGGAGCCGCCTGCCTGGGGGATGAAACGGGTGCGTGACCAATGGTTGTTGGATTCGGAGACCGACCGCAGCGGGAATGGCGTGAAGTATCACTACACCACGATCAGCGCCGATCCCAACCAAGACAGTGCGGTGCAGTATCTGGCGGAATCGATCGACTATACGACGTCCGACAAAGGTCTTCCCGCACATCGCAAAATCGTGTTTGAGTATGAAGATCGCAAGGGTGCGCGGGACGACCCGAAAGCGGGTATGACTTTGGAGGAATTCGGCTGGTTGGCGGGTCATGAGATGGGGCTCATGAAGCGTCTGAAGGCGATTACGGCGTATGCGCCGAACCCGACATTGATGGCGCCGGTGGCGCCGGTGTGGACGTACCGACTCACCTATCAAGCGGAATTGAGCACGCATTCGCGCCGCAGTTTGCTGGCGTCGTTGCAAAAATGCGTATTCGATAAATACGGAAAATCGGACGTCTGTTTGTGGAAGAAGCAGTTTGTCTGGGATACGCCGAATACACCACCGTATTCCGATCATATGTTCGAGCCCTACTCGATCGGACCGACCGGAGATGCGCTTGGAACGGGGGCGTGGTCGCTGGTGTTGGATGTGGACGGAGATGGCCGCGATGAGATTCTCGCACAATACAACAGCAGTAATATTTCGGGCCCCGACCCAGCCTTGATTGCATCGCGTGCAAGTGCCGGCGGACCGTTCCAAATGCTGGCGTACGGAACGCGAATGAGTGTCTTCAACGCGATCAATCCCACTCCGTTCACCAACGATACGTCGCTAGACAAGGTATTACCGATCGATACCGACGGCGATGGCAGCAGCGAGGTGCATATCGATGGCTGCCCAGGGCAGATCCTGCACTGGGAGTATGCGAAGGGATTTCAAAGCACTGGTGTGAGCTTTGCGAACGAGTGCACGGGCGAATCGGAATTTGCGGACATCGATGGCGATGGGCTGATGGATCGAATCTACGCGCCCAAGGTGGAATCGGTGAACCAGTTGTTTCAGTCGGAGTGGGCGGTGTTTCGGAACCTTGGTGGTAACTTTTCCTCGATACCCATCAACCCAACCCCCTTGGCTCCGGTATCCGGGGAACATATGCCGCATGTCGTGGATTTTGATGGTGACGGCAGAGCGGAGTTATATTACGGCGTCGCAAGTGACGAAGCCATAGTAGCGGCACAGGATGATGTGGGTGGTTTTACAACGACCGTGGATTCGAGCGCCTTGCCGGGCGGAAAACGCTATCCGGCCACATTGAATGTTTTGTATGTGGATCTCAACGGAGACGGTTTGCAAGACGCGATTGAAGCGGAGCTGATCTATTCTCAGGACTTAAACCAGCCACCACATTGGGAGTATTTCTTGCGGTGGAACACCGGACGCGGATATGAGCCACACCAATCCGTGTCGATCCGGCCGTGGCTGGCACAACATCCGCAAGCGAGGTATGAGTATCGCATTCGCGATATGAATAACGACGGTCGTGCGGATATCGTCGCTTTGGTAGCGGACCCTCCGCTCAATGAGGCCGATTCTTCCTTTTGGTCGGATATTTACGTCTTGTACTCAAATGGTGATGGCACATTCCAGCCGGTTGATGTGCAGCAGGAGCCTGGGATGTACCTGGGCAAGTGGAAGGATGGGGAGTACGTGGGCAGCTCGTTTTCGACCACCCAAATGGGCGATTTCAACGGCGATGGACGTGTGGACATCGTGCGTTCATTGCCGGGCCCTAGCCGGATTGAGGCCTTGATCCAGCAGCCGGCTGATGCGTTGAACCATCAGGCGTTGAATGCGCTGGATCGCTTGCAATCGGTGTGGGACGAAAAGGACGCCTCACCGGCGGCATCCATGACGTACTCTACGGATTGGTCGGACAAACCGGAGACGGAGAAACCGTGCGCATATCCCGTGCATTGCATGACGCGTGGGTTCCCGGTCGTGCGGTCGGTGACCTCGCGCACCAGTTACAGCGACGCGAACACACCGGCGCTGGAGTCGACGACCTTCTATTCGTACGAAGGGCCGAAATCCGATCGACGCGGCCGGGGGTCTCTTGGCTTTCGCAAGACGCGCGCCTGGACGCCGAGTGTGCCCACCGAAACTGTTACGACATACGATCCGCAAAATCGCGTGGGCGACGGATATTATCCAGATGCGTTTCGTCCGATTGAGGTCAGGACAACGGTGCCGTTGGATACTTTGAACGCAGATCAGCGCCACCCGCGTGACAACAATTCTTCTCGAGCGATGGCACGCGTCACACAAGTCAATACCAACAATGAGCTGACGTTGTTGAATGGAGGTAAGACGTTCGATGTACGCACGACGAAGTGGGTTTCCAAGGAATGGGAGCAGCCGATCCGCATCGACTGGAAGATGCAGGACGGATCGAACACGACTTCTGAGCATCTGTGGAACATCCAGGAGCCGAGCCCGGAACAGGCTCTGCGCAGTCGGGAAGGGTTTCTGGGATACGATGATTTTGGCAATGTGAAGGGTGCGATTACGTCGACCGTCGGTGGTGCGACGACGGAAGTCATCACGAGCTACGACAACCTTGAGGCTGACTGGTTGATTGGCTTGCAACGCACGCAGACAGTCACGATGATCGAATCGGATCTGAGCTCGGTGACACGCTCGTCAGCAACCGATTACGACGCGTTGGGGCGGCCGCGCTTCTTGTATCGCGAGAAGGAGAATCCAAATGCAGATCTACGTCGTACAGCTGAGCTGACTTACGATGCGTACGGACTGGTCACTCAAGTGACCAGCACTGCAGGCGGAGGAGGCCAGCCGGATAAAGTGCGCACGGCGCATATCGAATACGGTACGAATTGGCCCAACCAACCGGATGAGCATCAATTCCCGGTTCAAATTTGGCAGGACTTTGAGCAGCCCGAATCGCGGCCGAGCGAATGGCTGGCGATCTATCCGGCGAACGGTCAACCAGTCGCGCGGCTTGATGCGAACGGCGTCTTGGCCACGATGACGTATGACGCCTTTGGGCGTCCGTACACGATGAAGCGAGACGGCGAGTTACCGGTGGCCTACACCTATGCAGGCCATCCGCACGGCGCGCATTTCGATGGGTTGGTGGCGACAACGATGATCGGGGGCCAGACGGCCGAACTGATTACCGATGCTGACGGCCGCTTGCGCCGCAGTGGCAGCACCGGTTTTGATGGATCGATGGAATATACCTATCGACAGTACGACGCTTTGGGTTTCCTGAAGGGGCAGTCGCGACCCACGACCGGCGCTCCTACGCTGTGGACATCGTACGAACACGACCCACTGGGACGCACACGCAAGACCCGGCTCCCGGATCTCAGCGAAATCAACTCCGAGCCCACGTTCTTCAGCGTAACCACAACCAATGCCATGCAGCGGCAGCATCAGGTCGTATGGGATGTGAATGGACGCACGGTCACATCGACCGAATGGCTCGATAACCTGCCGGTAACGACGAAATATGCGTACGAACCGTTTAGCGCGCTGAGGCAGGTGACGGTGTCCGGTCTGGTTACCCAAACGATGTTGCATGACACGCTAGGTCGCATCACGGAGTATCAAGACGCCGACGCCGGCACGGTTACCATGACGTACGACGGCTTTGACCAGATGACCCAGAAGACTCACCTGGCCTCAGCTGAGACAACCCTCTTCCAATACGATAGCCTGGGCCGGCCGGTTGCTGAAAAGGGACCGGACGGAACGACCACGTACGGTTGGGACCAGGGGCCATACGCCATTGGGCGCTTGACGAGTGCGAAAAGCCCGGACGGGGTCATTAGCGGCTATGAATACGACAGTGCCGGTCGTGCGGCTGCCGAGACCCAGATAGCAGATGGCAAGACCCTACGCCTCGCCGCCCAGTACGATGCGCAAGGCCATCTGGCTCAAGTCGACTATCCATCGATCGACGGCAGTGGTCAGCCCGGCATGAGTCTCCATTACCAGTACAATCCCTTTAACTTTCTGAATCAGATCGATGCCTCGAGCAGCAACGCCGCAGGGCTGATCCCGCTGATCCAGATTCTCACGCGCAATAGCGACGGTGCCCTCACCAGTGCCGTGCGTGGCGGAAGCCTGGATGAGGAATGGGCCTACGATCCGGCAACCGGGCGTCCTAAACATCAGGAAATCCGCAGGGGCAACACGCCGCTGCTCGATCTGACATACGCATACTATCCGGATGGCTCTCTGAACATGCGTACGGATGCTGTTAATGCACGTCAGGAAACATTCCAGTACGACGATCTGAATCGGCTGACTGATGTGGTGTTGAACCAGGGCGTAGGTCCTGCCAATACCTCGCACCATACGCAATATCAATACGATCCGATCGGCAACTTGACGCATGTTCTTGTCGATCAACAACTAACCGAACAAAACGACTACGGCAATCCCGATGGCTCATTGCCGCACGCCCTGACGAATCACAACGGCCTAGCCGTCGGCTACGACACCCATGGCCGTCAGGTCACGGTGGGAGGGCGCACGATTCAACACTATACAGCGTTTGATTTGCCGCAGGATCTGATCGTCAATGGCGTGGCGACGACGTTGGCCTACGATGCGTTCGGTGAGCGGGCGAAGAAAACCGGCCTAAACAAGACTCGCTATCTGGGTCAACTTTACGAACAACGCGACGGCAAGGAACACGTTTTCCACGTACCAGGTATCGCAGAGATCACGCAGCAGGTCGGACAAGCCCCTAGCGTGCACTTCACGCTGACCGATACGCTTGGCAGCGTCAACGTTCTCGCCGAGGCCAATGGCGTTACCCAAAAGCAGTTCTTCGACGCCTTCGGTGCCCGCACCGATATCACCGGACAATCCCCGGCGGCACCGCTCACACTGTTCCACAACGGATTCACCAGTCAAGAGCACGACGACGAACTCGGTCTGATCAATCTGCATGGGCGCGTCTACGATCCGGCTCTCAAGCGCATGATGAGTCCTGATCCGCACGTTACCTTTCCGCTCGCTGGTCAAAACTATAACCGTTATAGCTACGTTCTCAACAACCCGATCAACTTCACCGATCCTACTGGGTTCGATGAGTGTCCGATAGGCAACCCGTATTGCAATACCAAGAATGAGGACGCGGGAGCTTGGGACAATAGCGGTTCAGATGAATCCGGCGGCGCCTCCCCCTTCGGGAATGGGCCGGCGGGCGCGCCCGGAAGCGGTGTGCCAGCAGATAGTGGTGGCTTCCCTTCCGGTGGCCTCGGATTTGGTGCGCCAGGCGGCGCGCCAGGCAACTTTAGCGGTGGTAGCTTCGGTGGTACCAACCCGGGAGCGCCCCTTGCTTCAACCCCCGGGGAGTTCAATGCGGATGAAGTCTACAATGGCGGAAAGTCGCATCCAGATCCAGCTATGAAAATTGCTAGGAATAGCGAGGGATATTATCTTGTTCGTTCTGCTTTCAATCAATACCGATCTGCAGTACCTAATTTCATTGAAAGCGAATTTAGTCGTACTCTTGTGTCGCTAAGTCATCGTACAGCAGAAGAATTAGGTGCAACAGCATTAGGCGAATTTCGCCATATGATACTTTCTTCAGACATAGAAAAATCAACACCACTCAGAATAATGATAACGGCTGTGCACGAGACTATGCATTCTGTGCAAACGCATTATGACATTAATCAGGCCGATGTGAAAAAAATGGGCGAAGGTGAGTACCTAGAGGCAGTAATCAAAAATGAAGCTATCGCGGAAGCGATGGCACTTCTGGCGTTGGGTGAAAGTACCCATGACAATCCCGGTCAAATGCGAGTAAAAGAATTCTATGACAGAAATAGATTAAGTGACGAGCGATATAACGCGATGTCAACATCTATGGGACAAGCTTTCGTCAACTACTTGCAATTTATGCCGATTGCAAGTCGAGATGCTAGGACGTTATTCATCATGGCATTTGCAGTTGGTTATTACAGCGTAACTCATGATGGACACCCAGAAAAAGCAATAGCCGATTGGAAGGCCAAACATCCCTAGTTACCGTGCTAAATTCAACATGTATGCGCTGACCTGAGACGAAACATGCAGCCACTTAGACAGTGAGTTCTCTTAACCTATGAGCTGCTTTGATTCCTTGGGCAAATCGCAGGGTTAGTTTCCGGCGGATTGGTGTTCAAGTTGTAGCTCTGACCCGTGCGCAGTGCGGCAACCTTGAAGGACAGTCCCTGAACTTGAGTCTCTCGCAATTGGCGGAAGGACGGGTCCTCGTACGTATATAGACCAGAACTTAGGTCTGTACGAAGGATCTACGATGCGCTCAGTCAGTTTTTTTCGACCTGTTTCCGTTCCTGTGCGCTGCGGTTCCAACGAGTACTGCACTCGTTCGTCTGGCCAAGCGCTTTCGTCGACAGTTAGCCGCTCTCCCGTCCGTAGCAGTTTGATCGGGTTGATGATGGGTATGGTGGTGCTGTCATCGTGGGATGTAGGGATGGCGTCCAACGGCGGCGGCGGCGATGCGAACCCGCCGCCAGGATTGACCGACGGACCGATCCAGAAGGGCAGTTCGGTCGGATACTTGCCGGACACGTGGTCGGTGACGCCGCAGGGCGCGTTTGCGTACGCACTCCCGTTCGAGGTCCCTGCGGGGCGAGCGGGGATGGCGCCCTTGCTGTCGTTGAACTATGTCAGCAATGGTGGGAACAGTCTGCTCGGGCTAGGGTTTTCGCTGTCTGGGATGGGATCGTCGATCACGCGCTGCGCAAAGAGTCTGGCGAGTGAGGGGGCGGTGGACGGTGTGCATTTCACCAACAGCGACGCACTGTGTCTGGACGGCCAAAAACTGATTACGGTGCCGAGCAACGAGCCGGGCGTGGTGGAGTACCGCACACAGTCGGCCCCGTTTGCGCGGATCAAGGCGTTTTCGACCGTGCTAGACCCAGGATCGGGCCCGGCCAAGTTCGCGGTGGAGACGCAGAGCGGACATACGTTGACCTATGAAGCGGTTGAAGTGCCGCGATTGACGGCGGCGGACGGTGCGGCATTTTCATCAGTGGATGTAAAGACGGTGCTGGTGAAGGCATATTGGCACCTGACACGCGATGAAGATGCCAGTGGCAACTGGCTGACGTACGAGTATGAGACGCTGAGCGGGGGAGCAATTCTTGCGGTGGGTAACCTGCCTTTCGATCCGGCGACGGAGACGCTGCTGACGGCGATTCGCTATACGAGCCACAGTAAGGGTCTGCAGGCCGAACGTGCGGTGACATTCGAGTACGAGGCACGGCCGGATGTATCGCTGCAGTGGGAGAGCGGGGTGGCGTATCGGATGTCGCGGCGCGTGCAGTCGGTGAGGATGTGGGGACCTAGCCCGGTGAAGCAGGCGAAGCTGTGGCAGTACGATTTTGACTATGACACTAGCGTGGCGACGAAGCGCAGCCGATTGGTGTCGGTGAAGCGGACGGGGGCGCTAGGCACGGCGCTGTGGGCGAAGCAATTTCAGTGGAGCGACGCATCGGCGGCGCCCGATTTCTCGGAAGCGACACTGACGCGCGCAGAGCCGGGGATTCCGCGGATATTGCTACCGGCCGACGTGAACGGAGATGGGGCAGACGATCTGCTGTACCACGTGGGCGGTGAGCAAGATTACAACCAACCGCTGCACGTGCTGGTGTCACAAACGGGTTCGCAGAGTATCCAACCGCTGGCGCAGGAGCACCTTCTTGACCGCAACCCGGACCCGTTCCGGGTGGACTTGGCGTCAAGTTATGCAGTGGATTTCAACAGCGACGGACGGACTGGGTTGTTCGCGGCGATTGGCCGGCCGGCTGGGTATCAGGCTGGTCCGTGCGCATGGGCGTGGTGGCATTGGGACGGGGCGAGCTTCATCCCACAGGGCGACGTGACGTGCGACGCGGGGGTGGATTCGGAGATTGACCTGACGGGGTATTCGCATCAGGAATATCACTTCGGGGATTTGGATGGTGATGGGCTGACGGACACGCTGTACGCGATCGATCCGAACGGCAACGCGCCGTCAGAGGTTGAGGGCGCGCAAGGCCCGGAGGATGGCTATCGGCCAGTATGGGCGGTGCAGCTGAGCAGCGGCGCTCAACTGGTAACGACGATCAGTGCGCAGTGCGGGGCGCGGATCACGGATTTGGATGGCGACGGGCGCGCAGAATTGGTGACGACGCAAGGCGATGACCCAGACGGGCCACAAAATTTCCATTGCACCAATACGCGGGCGGCGATCGGGACGGACGCAGCGGGCGTGCCGGTGGTGCGTATGAGCAATACCAGCAGCATTCCTTTGAGCGGCAGCACGAACGCGCGCTACGGCGATTTCAACGGGGACGGGTTGGAGGACTTCGTTGCTTTGCCGGAGGATGTGATTACGGATACAGGAGTGGTACACGGAGACGACAAGGATAGTCTGGTGTTTTTCAACACCGGTCACGGCTTTTATGCCAGTGGCAAGCCGTTCCACATCCCGGTAGACGTGCCACAGGACAATCCCAATACACCGGATGACAATTACCTGCGTTACCTTGATAAGGGTGTGCGCATCGCCGACGTCAACCGCGACGGGCGTGCGGACATTGCGGTGTTCCACAACGCCCCCCAGCCGGGAATCGCCTTCCTGATCTCGCAGGGCGACGGCAGCTTCACTCCGATGGAGGTGCCGCTGCCGAGCGCAGGTACGCGCTTGGATACGATGCTGTCGCCGACGTTGTACGTCTCGGGCTTCAACCCGGATAAGGGCGCGGCGACAGTGGCATCCGAGGCCTCGCAAACCCCTGCCGATGGATGGAAGCTGTCGCAATTTGGGGATTTCAATGGTGACGGGTTCATCGACGTGGTGCGCATCGCCCAAGGCCAACTGGAACTGCGCCAGCAAATGCCGATTTTGGCCGATCGGATCATTGGAGTCTACGACGAGCCGACGCTCTGGCCGCGAGAGACGATCGCCTATTCGACAGAATGGTCGGACGATCCCGCGCACAAGATGGATCATACGTGCAGCTACCCGTTGAGTTGCGTGCGCAGTGGTCTGGTGGTGGCACGCTCGGTGACGTCGCGCGCCAACTTGCTCGACCCGATGGATGCGGATGATGATTTTTATTCCGCGCACGCAGTCACAACCTACTACACCTACGAAGATCCGGTGTCGGACCTGCGCGGCAACGGCTTCCTGGGATTTGGAGAGTTCCGCACTTGGAATGCCAAGCAAGCCATGCAAACGGTGACGACGTTCGACCATCGCGTGAGTGATCCGAGCGGCCAGCGGTATCCGTTTGCTGGCCGGCCGAAGACCGTGTGGACGATGACGCCGATCCTGACCGCGGCGCAGCAGCAGCAGGAGGTCACGAAAGCAACGGCCCGGCTAAGCAAGACCACATACACCGACGAATACCGCACACAAGGCTTGCCGGCGGGCACGCACGCCGTATTCCCGCAGACGCAGATAACGAAGGTCTGGGAAGGCGCGGTGAAGATCGCGTGGCATGGCGCGACCGGTTCGCACGTGTTCGGGGATGGGCTCAATGAACCGTCGGATACGCTGACAACGACAGTGAGTGAGCAGTTTGACGCCTATGGCCACCGCACGCACCAGGAAAGTCAGTCGTCGCGACTGGGGCAGACAGGGCGCAAGGACTGGGTGGACGTGAACATCGTTCACGACCCTGCCGGAACTTGGTCTTGGCAACAAGGCTTGCCGCTTACACAGACGTCGCACTCGCAGATCAATGGAGAGGAGGTCGTACGCACCGTGGACACGGGGTTCGACGACCGTGCTCGGCCGTGGCGGATAGAAGTCGAAAAAAACAATCCGAACCCGGATCTGCGTTCGACGACGACACTTACATATGACGATTATGGCGTGGTGACCAGCCGAAAGGTCGAGGCACCCGGCGTACCGACGCAGATCACTCACATCGAGTACGACCCCTATCCCGATCCAGTGCAGGGCGCAGCGCCCGACGAGCGGGTGTACCCAAGCCGAGTGTGGGCCGAACATCAGAGCAATGGCCAGGTCAGCGACCTGCTCGGCATCACGACCCGTATTCATCCGGGATACGGTGTGCCGATCCAGACGGTGAATGCTGCCAACGTGGCGACGTATGCCATCTACGATGACTTAGGCCGACCGCTGTGGCTGCAGCGCGACGGCGAGCAGGCGGCAACGCTAAGCTATGCCGGACGTGCCGATCAAGCCGGGGGTTACAACGGGTTGGCAATGAAGGTCACCGTCGGCTCTCAGACTCAGATGCTGCTCACCGACGGTCAGGGCAAGCCCGTGTCGCGCACCATCCGCGGCTTCGACGGTCAGGATATCCATACGCGAACGATTTACGACGATCTGGGTCGTGTGATTGCGAGTAGCCGACCCTATCAGGCCATTGGTGTCGATTACACCCAATATGCTTACGACAGCTTGAACCGGGTACTGCAGGTGACTTCGCCCGACGGTAGCCACGACCAAAGCCACTACATGGGCCTGTTCCAGACCGAGCACGTCGACGCGCAGCATCACACGAGCTATCAGCATCTCAACGTGGACGGCGAATTGATCGTCAGCGGCAACCTCGTGTCGGGCCAACCTGCGATCGAGACACAGTACGCGTATGGTCCGTTCGGCGTACTCAAGACGGTGACGGATCCGAAGAGCAATCTGACCTCCTTCGATTACGACACCTTGGGCCGGCGTATCCAAACAAGCGAACCCGATCGCGGGGTGACCCAGACGTTCTACAACGGTCTGGGCGAGGTCCGTCACACCCATCAGACCCACGACGGTCAGGATTACGACAGCATATTCGAGCGCGACGACTTGGGCCGCGTGACCACGCAGACCTCACCAGATGGCACAAGCATCTTTACTTGGGACGAAAGCCCGAACGGACTCGGCCAACTGGCTTGGACGACGAGCGCAGACCAGATCCGCACGACGTACCGCTATGACAGCTTGGGTCGACCGGCCGGCGTGGACCTGCTCGATCCGGAAAAGAATGTCTATAGCACGGACCTGTCCTATGACGCTCAGGGACGCCTGGCGACCATGGCCTATCCGAAAGTGTCCAAGCCCGAGCGCTTCACCGTGCAGTACGGCTACAACTCCTTTGGCTACCTGGAAACCGTACAGGACGCTACACCGGGTCAACCCAAGAAACCGCTGTGGACCGTGACCCAGCGCAACACCGATCTGGCCCTGATCCAGGGGAAACTCGGTGATGGCATGGTTAGCGTGAATCGCGACTACGACCCGGTTACGGGGCGCCTGAAGACATTGAATGCCAGCACACCGGCCCAGGCCGACCTGTTCCATCTGGACTACGACTATTGGGCCAACGGCTTGATCAAGGGCCGCAGCACTCAGGAAGGCAACCAACTGCGCACCGAAACCTTTGCTTATGATGCCCTGAATCGTCTAACTGAGTGGAAGCTTGGCACCACCACTACGAGCTATGGCTACGATACGATCGGCAACCTGACGGACATCCTCCGCAACAGCCAGCCCATCGAACATCGGAACTACGGCCAGAACGGCGGTCTGCCGCACGCATTGACGCAACTGATCCAGCAGCCCAATACCGCCAATGCTGTCACGCAGACGTACCGCTACGATGACTTGGGTCGTCTCTTCAATGACGATCATCGCAAGATTGGCTACAGTGCGTTCGATTTGCCAAAAACGCTGAGCCGCGACGGCGCGACGTGGGGCTTCCTCTATGACGCCGACGGTCGGCGCATCCGCAAGACGGGTGCCGGCCGAACCACCACATACTTGCCCGGTCTGTACGAAAAGCGCGAGGCCGGCAACGTTACCACGCACGTCTTCCATGTAATGGGCACTGACGGTGCCCACATCGAAGTCAACTATGTGCCCGGCAGTGGCGACACGGTGCGATATCCGATCACCGACGCGCTCGGCAGCGTCACCCAAGTCGTAGAGGCCGACGGCACCGTCAGTGCCCACACCTACTATGATCCTTTTGGCCAACGCATCAATGCCGATGGCGGTGCCTACGCCGGCAATGTCGGCCCCGTCACCGAGGGTTTTACCGGTCAGGAACACGATGACGAGATGGGCATCATCAACTTCAAGGGCCGTTTGTACGACCCGGCGATGAAGCGCTTCCTCTCGCCGGACCCGATCGTCTCGGCTCCTGGGTTCTCGCAAAGCTGGAATCCCTACTCCAACGTCATGAACAGTCCGCTCAACCTCATCGATCCCAGTGGGTTGGAGGTCAACTGCTGGGCAACGCCGGGTGGGCCCAATGACATGGAGTGCGATGAACCTGCAGGTCCACCTGCTCCCGCAGCGTCAACCGGGCAATCGGGCCAAGAATGGGAACATATCAAAGAGCCCACGCAAGGAGACTCCGACCTCACGCATTCCACCGACATCGCCAAGAGTCTTACGAATGATGGCAGTCAAGCGCCAGGTGTAGCGCTCGAAACCACATTCCACGTGAAGGCGGAAGATATGAAGGTCATAATGGATCGCGTTAGAGAGCGCGACACCCACCGTCCCAGCTTCGACGACAAAGGCCAGCCCATTCGCTACCTAAATTTCGGATTGGACACTGATTCGGTGATGAACGCCGCGATAGCTCCCCTTGGAGTCGCCCATAAAGTTTATGCGCTCTTGAATACAATGACAGCAAAGTCGAACGACGATGTCGCCAAAGCAAAGGCCGCGCTTGGACTAGCCGCTATTGCTGTCAGCGCCATCGATGGTACTACTCAGGGTGAATCGGGCGGAAACGAACCGGATATTTCTACGACCAATCAGCAAACTATAGCAGATCAATACTTCAAGCATGAAAAGCCCATGCTCTATTCTGGTCGCGGCCTCGGGGCCGGGGCCGCAGGGTTGATGAGCCCATCGGGACTTATCGAAACTATGGGCGGCATAGGCAGTTTGGAATCGTCCCCGAGCAATTCCCTGTTTCACATTGCCCGCAAGATTTCAGTATCCGGCCAGTCCATGGAAACGTTCAATATGACTCAAACTGGCCCATATGTTGGAATTCTGCCCCATGGAGATGAAACCCCTGCGCAGCAGCAGGAACTGCGCAACATCATTGATTGGATGAACGCTACGTTTTTCAATCGGAAAGATTAAATATATTTTGCTATTCACGCGGTCGAAAAAGGATGCGCATGAATTGGCCACAACTACTCAGGGCTGCAACAAACCTAACTTTGATCAAATCATGCGCCAGGCGTCAGTTTGCCGGAAAACTATCTTTCAGATTGACTCGATTTCCTCAATGCAGCTCCAGAAAAATGCCTTCAATGACGATGCTGATTCAGGTTGGTGTACTTCCAACGCGCAGGCACACATGAGGGCCATCTTTGATGGGGACGCAAAGAATGCATGGCGAAGTCCAGGACGGTGAAACGTACGAATTGGGTAGCAGCGGACACTACCGGCAAACGAACTGATCGTCGCAACGAGCGACTGTGAATGCTCATGACCTCGTACGGACGCGCCAGTGCCTTCTAGACTCCCGCTGCAAGGCCACACGATCTTCATGTATATCGACCGCACATTGATAATCCAAATTCTGCCAATGCTAGTCCTCGTCGTTGCCGAATTACGTGACCGCGCAAACCGAACGAAGGCAGAGTTGAGAAATCGAGACGGACACTGCGCACGTTGCAACCATCCGCTCGGTCCGGAATTTGTCGCAATCCCAATTGCTGGCTACGTTAGTCAGACGATGGGCAATGTATGCCAGCACTGCGCACGCACCAATAAGCGCTGGGAGTGGATCATCATGCTCTTCGTTGCTCTCTTGTTAGCGTTCGCTGTCATCATCAGGTGGTTAACATGATAGATGGCCAAGCTAATTGAAACATTCTCAGCCCTTCAGCTTCTCCGTAAACGTTGAGGATAGAACCAATGCGCTTTCCACCGTTGGGATCGCGCGCTTGCAGTACAGGAACGGATCTAAAAAACGTTCGAATCGGCCGTGAAGCGGCCGTCAGGGCATTCTCAGCGAATCAGAAACCGAGGCAACGACTGATTGCCGCTTCTGTTTAGCAGCGGTTGTCGTGGGCTTGGCCATTGGGTTGCTGCACTGCTTGCACCGTGGCGAGGTTATCCCTCCTGCTGAAACGTACTTGAGGTGTACGGTCGCCCGTTTGCGAAGAGGTTTGGGGCAACCTATGAATCAACAATTGTTTGCTGCACGAGCTGCGCTCGTCGCGTTTGGGAAAGTGCGTTTTGACCGGACTCGCATGCCCCACTGACGTCGCTAAGAGTGGAGATGTCATTGGAGGTCACGGCGTGTTTAAAAGCACTTCTGTCATGCTATCGACGGCCAGTCTTTTCGCGGTCGATGTGACATTGGTCCCCATGCATACCGAATGCGAGTAATCTTCGATTTGAGGAGTTTCCAGTAGTCTTCACCGACTTGCCCACTGTGTCGATTGTCGTACCAAATCTTTGCAGCGACATGCACCATTGCCCGATTGCGAACGGTGATTTCTGGTTGCAGAACAACGTTGACGACTACGTGCAATGGGCACGCGTCCACAACAGCTTGCTGATTCTGACATGTGACGAAGACGACAACGTTACTCAGGCGAATCAAATCCCCATGGTGTTCACTGGCGCTAACGTGAAACTGGGCCATACGAGCGCGAACACTGTGACTCATTACGATGTGCTACGCACCATCGGGGATATGTATGGGTTATCGTCGCTTGGCAATGCAGTCAACGCCGCAACGATCGATGATGTTTGGGTTGACGATCGGTTTTTCGTCAATGGATTCGAATAGTCTCATCCGCAATCCAGTACTCGAGTGGAAGCACTCGTTGGCAATTCCGATCGCGATTTTTGCGTAGATGTGTTGGTTCAAGTCGCCCCTTCGACTCGCCATCGACGCGGCCTGGCGAATTCGTCGGTAGTTCATTCATCGTTCCCGATTTTGCATGGAAAACCGGTGGCTGGCATTGAATCGCCATCCTGTATTGCCTTGCCCATTTCCATGAATCAACGACTTCTCCCAAAACAAGACCGCGAAGCACCTTGCTCAATCAGGTGGCGAAGTTTGGAGCATATCCTCGTACTACAGATAGGGCCTGCGATCCCGTATGTCGTTTCTTCTTCCGAGATACTTCTCACCTCAACTTATTGGGGGGAGGCGACCGCCGGATTTGGGTCCGGAGAAAAGTTCGATAGGTACGGCCACTCAGTTGCGATCTCGGGCGACACGATGGTAGTGGGGGCCCCTCACGCGGATGTTTATCGTCCAGATGTGGATCACATCTTCTCCGAAGAAGGTTTGGCCCACGTTTATTTAAGAGAAAATGGGCTGTGGAAGGAATCGCGGGTCCTGGCTATACCTGATCTAATTGACGAGGGGGGCAAAGTAATTTCGGCCAGTCAGTTGCTATTTCTGGCGATACGATCGTGGTTGGCGCCAGTGGCTGGCACAGTCAACAGGGTGCAGCTTGGGTCTTTACGCGAGAAAAATTGAAATGGCGCCTGGGGCTCCAACAGAAGCTACTGGTGAAGGATGGCACAAAACAAGACAACTTCGGGTTCAGTGTCGCCCCCAGGTGACCACCCAAAGTGCTCCACCTATGGCCACCCCAAAGTGCTCCACCGTTGACGCAATGTTTGCTGCTGGGCCGTTTGGGCTGTGCATGTCCCTCATTCTGAATCGTTTACCGTAGATAGATGGCATGATTCTCACCCACTGAGCGTAACGAGATGTACGTGCCAATGTTCGCTCTTCACCGTTATTGCCAGCGCATGTGCATGCGGAAGAACCCCAGTGCTTCCTAGGAGGCTCCCAGTTTCAGAACATCTAGGAAATACCCGATGACAACGCCGTTTCTGAAAGTCAACTTACGGGCTCAATGAAGGTCACTGCCATTGCTCTCGTACTGATGCTGCTTGGCGGGTGCTGCCAATCTGCTTTCGATTCGTGCGAACGTGCTTTCGATTCGAATGCGTGGCAATTAGCTGATGCGGCGTCGGAAGAAGGCCGCTACAAGCTTATCCCTGCTCTGACGCGTGACCACCTTATCGTTGGGCGCGGCCGTGAGGCTCTCAGGAGCCTGCTGGGGAAGCCAGACGAAAGCGAGGCTGCTCCTAGATGGTGGACCGCGCGCGGCCGTTACGATGCATATGTCGTGCGTTTCTACTACAACATCATTGATTACGACACTGAGTATCTTTTGCTGATTTACGACGAGAAAGACATGCTTCATTCGTGGGCCATCGCCACGATACCAGGCTAAGCGCCTCGGTGACGATACACTGCGTTGGACCTTGACGATATACACGTCGGCACATCAATCGCTTCGATCCCACACTATCATTTCCGAATAGCTGGTGTTTCGAACAGCGCCCTGACTGGTCCGACTCCCATGTTCAATCTGACCGTACTGGATTGATTGACGATTGGCCCGCTCTCCTCAACGACGTTGTTGTCGTCGCACCTCTGCTGGACCGGCTCATGCATCGCAGGTATCTATTGAAATTTGTAGGCAAGAGCTGGCGACACAAGGAAGCCGCTGAACGGTTCGCCGTTCAGACCCAAAGGGCGTGAATGCTAGATTCACAGCGCGCAAGTGATGGAGCAGTTTGACCCGGCCACACGCGGAGCAGTTTGAGGTGGCCGCCCGGGGTGTCGCCATTGCGGACAACACCATTGTGATAGGTGCGCCAAACCGCACAATTGCTGCGTCCAAACCCGACTTTAACAATAACCAAAACCCCTCGCTCGATGTCCAACTTTCCGGCCAGAGAGAGGTCTTGGTGTTTCAACGCTCGAAAAACCCCATCGATCCTGCCAATCAATGGCAACCGACGGCACGATGGAGCGTGGTGAATGAGGCGGATTTTTTTTTTACGGAGTTCCCGCCGATGCTTTTGGATATTCAGTGGCGGCCTCCAGCAATCGAATTGTCGTCGGCGCGCCATCTCGTCGGGGTTGCCCTTACATTCAAGGTTTCGTACCTGTGTTTGTCGATGTCCCCGGGTACGAATATCCGGTATTTGATCATGCCTATGCGGATGTTGTACCGCGTTCCTGCACACTTGGCGCTGTATACGTATATGACCGTCCCTTCGGTAATTACTACGGTAGCGGGCAAGAGCCAAAAATTCTTCACGTGGACGGCGATCGAAGCATTACTCTGGGTGTATCCGTCGCTGTCAATGGCGAATTCGTCGTTGCGGGCGCGCCAGATTTCTACTCAGACGATTCGACCCATGTGTTTGCCTTAGACCCTGATCATCTCACCGCTTTCGATTCTGGTATTTGGATCGATGCAGCCAAGCTCACCGATTTTTTCAATCCCAATTCGGATCACTCCCAATTCGGTACCGCCGTCAGCATTTCTGAGGACAGCACCATCTTGGTGGGAGATCCGAGCGCCAACGATGATGAAGGGCGCGCTTTCGCGTTCTTGTACGACGGCGCCAATTCTTGGGGCATGAGCGGAACCGGCCTGTATGAACCCAACGGCGAAGAAAATACGGGTTTTGGGCGATCTGTTTCAATCAGTGGCAACACGGCTGTTATCGGCGCCACGCATGCTCAAGACAAAGGTCTTGGGTCTGTTACCGTCTTTGAACCCTGATGGTAATAGCAGCGCCCCAGCTCGGCTGCTACTTCCTGCAGATACTGCAGCTGCGATACCTGCAGGCCGGCGAACTTTGCTGCGACTGCTAGCACGCCCCTAGGACCTTAGTCATAGCAAGACTGCTGGGTCGGCGGTCAGTCGCAGCAATCGTTTTCGTGTAGATCAGGATCACACCACCCACGAGCTAGCACACTCGGTGCTTCAGGACTGACACAGTTCTTCGCCCTCAGAGCGAGCCCGAAGTCATCGAGCATCAGCAGATCGAACTTTTGCTTGGAGTGTCGAACGTTTGTTCATGACCCGATCGCGCGTTATCGCCCGCCACATGCGGAGACTTGCGGTGACCGGTTGCGTTCCAAAGAATAAATGGATCTTAAACGTAGCCAATAGATTTGGCAAACACACAGACCTTGGTGCGTACTTACAAGGGAGTTAATACCTCTGCAAGGCGCTCGTCAATATCGGCAAGGCCGTGCACTTGGCTTCGCTTTCTTTGCCTGTTCATTAGGAATCCTCCAATGCGCGTCACGCTGTTGCCTGTTACCAAGAAGCCTTCCCGCCTTTCTGCTGGGAAGGAACTCTTCCAACGCATTTTGTTATCGCTGGTCGTTACGGGGACCTGCGTATTGTCGTCATGGGGTGCAGTACCCGCGGGCGTGCGGCTAGGAAGCCTGATAGGAAACAGTCTGCCGGAAGGGCTTGATCCGAACCTTCCGCCGCCACTGCCAAATACCTTCGCATTGCCCACGACACCGATTGTGCCGGCGACTGAGGGCAACTACTTGCCATCTTCCTCGCAAGTGAGCCCCAGTGGTCAGTTTGAATTCAGCCTTCCAGTGGATCTGCCGCCCGGCCGTGCGGGTATGAAACCAAACTTCGCAGTGACCTATTCCAGCGGCGGGGGTAACGGCATTCTCGGGGTAGGCTGGAATCTGGCTGGGTTTTCGATGATCACTCGCTGTCCACATACGTTGGCTACCGAACATATCGTTGACGGCGTGGACTATTCGAATTTCGTCAGCGATGCAGAAGCTTCGCGCGACCGGTTTTGTCTGAATGGGCAGAAGCTGGTGGCGATCAAAGGGGGTTACGGCAAGGACGGCACGGAATACCGGACTGAGCACGAATCGTATTCACGAATTGTGTCGAACTCGTCGCCGGCAACAGCCGAAAAAGGCCCCGACAGTTTTGTCGTTTACAGTAAGGATGGGTTGGTGCGTGTTTATACGTTTGCCGAAGCACCGCGAATGGCCGCGGACGTTCAGAACTTGACTCAGATCGCGATGGTGCACGATGAATGGCTGCTGGCTTCCGAAACGGATCGCAACGGCAATAGCATTAATTTCCAATACGTAACTTACGCAGACCCTCAGGGCGGTATTCAGCACTTGCCTTCGAAGATCGAATACACCCTATCCCAACAGGACCCCATAGCGCATCGCTGGGTCGAGTTAGCCTATGAAGATCGCGGTGATCAGGAATTCGGTTGGGTGGCTGGCACGAAGCGGACGCTGATTAAGCGCTTGAAGTCGGCCACTGCCTATGCGCCAAACCCGGAAATCACCGGTCCGGTATGGACGTATCGGTTTGAGTACCAACCTCAATTGAGTGCCTATTCGCATCGCAGCTTGCTGGCCTCGGTACAAAAATGCGCGCTGAAGAAGAACAATATCAATGTCACCGGCGGCTGCCTGTGGAAAAAAGAATTCACCTATGCGCCGGGCAATACGCCAACGGACATATTCGATGCACCGGAAACCGTGCTGCAGATGCCCTTTGCGCCGGGGCAGCCGCCCAATTTACACAACAATCCGCTGATTCGCGTACTCGATGTCGATGGCGATGGTGCGGACGAATTGCTCGTGCAGGGCGGTAATAATGAAGCGATGCCGGATCCGGTGATTATCACCTCGCGGCAAAGTGAGAATGGGCCGTTCGAGATGCTTGCGTATGCCACTAAACTGAGTCAGTACAACGGCTCGGTATTGACCGGCACATCCGCGCTCGAAAACGTATTGCCGATCGACATCGAGGGCGACGGCAAAACTGAAATACACTTTGCACGCTATACCGGTCAATCGCCGAATGGTGAAGCGCTATGCTCGAGCGATATCCTGCGCTGGGATTATTCTGCCGGGTTCAAAAGCACCCCAGTTTCTTATCCCAACTTGCTGTGTTCCGATCGTTATGTGTTTGCCGATCTGGATGGCGATACCCAGCTCGATCGTCTTTACGCTACGAAAATGCAGCCACCAGCTCCACCCGAAGGTTACTGGCAAATCAATATGAATATCGGTGGAGCTTTCTCTCCGGCGACCATCGCTACGCAAATTGCACCGGAGTTCGGTTCGCACGTCGTCGATTTCGACGGCGATAGCCGTGCGGAAATCTTCGGCAATAATTATGACTTTATCAATGGTTTGGTTGTGCAGGGCAAGCCGGGACTGGCGTCACTGGACGACGTCGGCACTTTCGTTGGCTGGGTCCCATTTATGGGCCCGAACGCGTCGGCGCTCTCGCTGCCTTACGACACCGGAGACAACACCGAATACGCCGATCTGAATGGCGATCGCTTGCAGGATGCACTGGAAATCGAACACATACCCAATGGAGGAGCGGGGTTCTGGCAATACTATGTGCGCTGGAACACGGGCAACGGCTTCGGGCCGCGTGTGCCGATTGCCAATACTCCGTGGTCGAGCGACGGTGTCCATCGGCAATTGCGCGTCGCCGACATAAACAGCGACGGCCGCGCCGATCTGGTGGTATTCGCAAAGTCCATCGCTGGCCCATCATCGACGATCTACATTCTCTATTCGCGTGGCGACGGTACCTTTGATACCGTCGATCTCGGTATACCGGCTGGTATAGAAGACAATTTGTCGTATCGCTTCAATGCTTCGGTGCTCGGCGATCCCAACGGCGACGGTCATATCGATATCATTCGCGCACTCGAAGGCGATCCAAATCTCGACAGCGATGATCACGTCGAGGTGTCGACACAAAAGCCGCACCATGGCGATCGCTTGATCTCGGTGACCGACGAACATGCCTCGTGGGCGAACGAAAGAATCGAGTATTCGACGCATTTGTCCGACAAGGCGCCGGAGCCAAGTGCGGCCTGCGAATATCCGTTGTCTTGCGTGCGGCGCGGGCTGACTGTCGTGCGGTCTGTGACTTCGTACGCCGGTTCGTTCGGAAGTAACAGCCCCTTGCCAGACGGCCGCACGATCGAGTATTCCTATGAAGATTTCCGCGCCGACCGGCGCGGGCGCGGCGCATTGGGCTACCGCAAGCAGCGGATCTGGGATGCCGCGCGGCCAATGGAAACCATCCTTGAATTCGAACAGCTCACCCAGCCGTTCGACGAGTCGTTTCCGAATCCGCGCATGCCCAGGCATATCACAACCGTAGTGCCGCTGGATCCTCTCGACGAGGGCGCAGGTGGCGATAAATCCCGAGACGGTCGCCCGAAACCGAAACGCGTCAATGCGCGCATCACCAAGCTCGATCTGACACATGAGCTTGCGCTGCTCAATGCGGGCAAGTCGTTCAACGTGCGCCCGACGGCCTGGAATTCCAAAGAATGGGAAGAGTCCGTAGATATCGACTGGGACATGACGGATCCGTCCAATCTAACTTCTCAGCATATTTATAATCTCCACGAGCCGGCAAACGAAAAAGCGCTGCGCTGGCGTCATGGCAGTTCGGCCTACGACGACTTCGGCAACTCGATTTCGGGAGACGTGAAAACTGAAGGCGGCGCTTCGGCCACGTTCTCGGCGACCTATGACAATCTGGAAGGCGATTGGCTGATCGGTTTGCAGCGCTCGCAAACGGTGACGGCCATTGAGTCTGACAATACTTCGGTTACCCGCTCCGTGGACATCGACTACGACAACCAGGGCCGGCCTTACAAAATCTATCGCGAAAAGAATAACCCGGACCCCGCCTTGCGTCTGACGCGTACGCTGACCTATGCGGACGATGGACTGATGACCTCGACCAAAACCGAAGGCGGCGACGGCGGCGTTCGCGAAACGCATTACGAATACAACCCGATTTGGCCCAATCAGCCGAACGAACGCATCTCTATCAGTCAAGTTTGGCAACCGTTCGATGTCGCGGAATGGCGCCCCACGATGTGGACGGCCTATCACCCTGCGTACGGCGTTCTCGTCGCAACCATGGATGCGAATGGCGTCGGCGCAACGGCCACCTTTAACGATCTGGGCTTTCCGATGACCTCGCAACTCGACGGTGAATCCCCGCTCAGCCTGTCTTATGCGGGCCATCCGGACGGGTTCGCCGGGTTCGATGGCACCACGACGACGATGGCGATGAATGGCCAGACAACTCAAATTGAACGCGATTCGCTAGGCCGCACGCATCGTACTTCTCGCACTGGCTTCGATGGTTTGCCTAAGCGCGTCGACACCCAATACGACGTTTTGGGACGGATCATCGCGGCTTCCCGGCCAGCGTCTACCCCAACGCTCTTCACTCAATTTACCTACGATCCTCTGAATCGAGTGAGAAAGACCATAAACCCCGATTTGACCGAAGTGTTGTCCGATCACACCTTCTTCAGTCTGACCACCACCGATCCGATGAATCAACAAAGCAAGATCGAGTGGGATAGAGATGGCCGCACCGTCCGTTCGACTGAATGGATCGCCAATCAGCCGAACACGACCCACTATGCCTATGCGCCCTTCGGATTGCTCCACGAAGTCACCGACCCGCTAGGCAATAAGGTTCAACACATCGAAAGTGACGTGCTCGGCCGTACCACGCAATACGCGGATATCGATGCCGGTACGTATCAAATAGCCTACAACGGCTTGGGCGAGACGATGAGCAAATCCCATTTGCCGTCCGGCGATGTGACCACCGTGCAATACGACAATCTGGGCCGCCCCATCAATACCACCGGGCCGGGCGGGACCACCACGTTCACGTACGACGCCAAACCGCATGCCATCGGCCAACTGGTCGGCACCAAGAGCCCCGACGGTGTCATCACGCAGTACGAATTCGATGGCCTAGGGCGGCCCTCGACCCAACTGCAAATCGCCGATGGCCAAACCCTGCGCTTCGGCATCGACTACGACCCTGAAGGCCACGTCGCTCAGCTTAGTTATCCGTCGATCGACGGCAGTGGGACGCCTGGGATGACCTTGAAATACGGCTACAACAATCACGATTATCTGGATGAAATCACTTGGGCTCCCTCCGGATCGCAAGTATTCAGCCCCTTGTGGCAAGCGCTCTCGCGCAACGCCGACGGGGCTTTGACTGCGGCAAAACTCGGCAACGGTTTGAATGATATTCGCGACTACCAACCAGAGACTGGCCAGGTCGAAAAACTGAAAGTTAGCAAAGGCAATATTCCTTTGCTCGATCTGACGTATACGCACGACCCGCGCGGTCTACTCGAAACTGAAACGGATGCAGTCAACGGTATCAAGCAATTTTTTGGTCACGACGCAGCGTATCGCTTGACCGACTGGTTGCGCGAGGTTAACGGCAAATTGCTCGACACTACGTATACCTACGATCCGATCGGTAATCTGACGGACGTTCAGGTGAATCAGCAGCTCGTCGAACACAATAGTTACGGTAAACCGAACGGAACGCTGGTGCATGCAATGACCGGGCATTCTGCGGATGGCGGTATCACCACGACACCCATCGATTACGACAGCCATGGCCGCCAGACCAAAGCGGGCATCCGTTCCGTCGATCAATACACCGACTTCAACTTGCCGCAAACGATCACCATTAATAACGCGCCCTCGTCCTTAGCCTACAACGCGTTCGGTCAACGCACGAAAAAAGCCAATCCCAACAACAAGACCACGTATTTCGACCAATACGAACACCGCGAGGGACCGGCCGGAAAAGAACACGTCTTTCATATCTCAGGGCCGAACGGCGCCATCGCACAGATTTCCCAGCAACCTGGAAAGCCGCCTTCCGTCAGTTACTTGCTGAGCGATGTCATCGGCAGCATCAGCGCTGTCGTCGACGAAACCGGTGTCGTCCAGCAACGGCTGTTCTTCGACCGCTGGGGCGCACGCACAAACCTGGATGGTTCGACATTCGGCGGAATCGTCAGTTCAATCCACAATGGATTTAGCGATCTCGAACACGACGACGATCTCGGCCTGATCAACATGAACGGTCGCGTTTACGATCCGCTACTCAAGCGCATGTTGACCCCGGACCCACACATCACTTACCCACTGTCCGGCCAAAACCGCAACCGCTACAGCTATGCACTCAACAGTCCGGTCAATTTTACCGATCGCAGTGGTTTTGATCCGTATTACGGCACGCCGTATGAGGATGGCTCTTCCTGGGACGATGGCACGTCTGGACCCGACGGCATTCCAATCACACCCGGCAGTTGGGCCGACCTGGGCCAAGCCGCCACGAATTTTGGCAGTAGTCAACTCGGCTGGGCCAGCAACTTCGGCACCCCCGGCGGGCCCTTGTGCTCCGGCTGCGACTTCTACGATGCAGGTTTACTCCAGGGTCTACATGATGAAAATGGGCATCCCCTGTGGGATTTTCATCACGGCACACTCAAAGATTATGCTTGGATTCCTCCCGCCGGAGGTACGTCCAATTTTGAAGCCTTAATAAGCATCGGCGGGTGGATTTCCACCCTTATGGACTGGGCTTGGAGCGGCTTTGGAACCACATCGTCTTCCATTACCGCTCCTCCTGTAGCGGAAGCTCCTCCCGCACTTCTCGAAGCCAAGCCGCCTGGCCCAAACCCAGCCGTTCCTTCGGTCAGCGCTCCTGCGCCAGCGCCTGCTAGTAGTTGGACGTGGAAGGTGCATCCCTATCACAGAGTCGCCATTGGCACCCCCGATCCAACGTTCACGTGGAAATTAGATATGTATTTGGAAGCGCAGATTTTTGAACCAGGCACCGTGGCAGGATTGGCTCATGGTGAGGTAGAACGTATGCCAAATGGCGTCATTCACCCAACTGGCGATTTAGCCGATGGAGTAACCGTGCCGGAATTTGCCGGAGAAATGAAAAGAGGTGCAGATTTGTTGCAGCCAATCCTGAACAACACCTATAAGGCACCGTCGCTTCAAGGACAATGCATAGTTTGCGGTGGCTCGGAGAACAAAGCACTCGGAGCGGCTGTTCAGGACGCATTGGGAGGAGCTAAAACAACTTTGTATGGCGGAGCCGTGGGACTCGAATTTAACGAGTACACTGGGGATTTGCGATTCACAGGTAAAGAGGGCGCTGTCGTGCTTCCCAAAAAATAAAGTTCTTCGCCCGATTCGGAAAGGCGGCGCCGATCTTGAGGAAGAATGCAGAATTTCATACTTGACTGACTTGACCACTCTTTACGATGTGGAGAATCTTGCCCGTATGCGATTACCCTTCGTCAGAACCCGCATCCTCTAGTCTTTTCTTGAAAGCGGGTCTCTAACGATCTCTTTGCGGCTTTGTAAGTCCACCGCTACACCACTAGACATCAACATCGCCTTCGGCGTTCCGAAGGCGTCAAACGCCTCGCTCGATGATGTTTCTCACGCCATACCCTAAACAAGCAGAAGAGTTGAAGAATGCAATTGCCTGTCAAACAAGCGCTCGGGTGCTGGCTTGCTTCGATGATTCTGATCATCGTTGCGCTCCTTGCTTTCATCGGCCTTCCCCCTTCCGCGGACGGAGCCGCCCAATCCATTGGACGTTCGATCGCACACACGGGATTAGCAGCCATATTTTCATGGCTACTAGCCCGTCGAAAGTCGCCGCATTGGTCATGGGGCAAGTTCATCCTCGTTTACGTCGTAACTCTTGTCGTGTTGGGGCTTATCACAAACAGCGGTCGATCACACTCGGTTGACCAGGCACCTTTCCCGTTCTCAGTTAGCTACTCAGCGGGTTGGAAGGTCGAGCGCCTCGAAGGCGTGTCGTCTGCTCCACCGGATCACAAGTTGGGCGTTAGAGAGCAGGCGCAATGGTTCGAACCGAATGGCCGCGCAGTCGTCAGCCTAACATGTGCTTGGCTCAAAGAAGGTGACCGACCGGTACTTGCCGAGGAACTGGCCCGGATTGTTCAAGGGGTCACCAAGGGGTTGGAGGCGCAGAAACTGGAGGTTCAAAGCACTAGTCCAAGTGCGACCGTTGTCGCTGCTCATCCGGGCCTAATGATGGAACTGCACGCGACCAGCAAACAGCACTTGGTGCTCACACAGCTGGTGGCCGTGACAACCAGTGACCGCTGCTTCTTTTCCGCAGTCCTCGCCACGTCGTCGGATGCAAAACCTGCACAACGCCAGGAGTTTGACAGGATTCGCAAAGAGATCGTCTTTAGGTGACTCGTTTCCACGTGCCGTGTTCGGGAATCAGGGTCGTCGGACCTCAGCACGGCCGAGAAGCTCCTTTAAGAGTTTCATTACGGGCGTACTGGCTATCCGCTTGTTATGGTCGTCGTCGCACATAAGTGCACTGAGCGACGAGTATCGACTAGGTACGATTGCGCCGGATCCGCCCTCTGTGCCCGAATTGAAGAAATTCCTAGCCGATTGTCAAGTCACCATAAGCTCGAAGTTGCGCTTTTGGCTCGAACTTGCCTTGGCGAAAAAAGAGTCCCCCGCGCGTACTTGTTCAGTACACGTTTGAAGTTGTCATGAAAATTCCATCGATCCGACTTCGATTACTGAAGGCGATTTGCGAGCCAAGAGACATTGATGCTCTCACAGATATCCAACTTGGTTCTGGCTGTCCATTCTGGTCGTATTGAATACCATCGGCGACAGCTCTGCGCGAATCAGCGTCTCGATCGTCGTGACCGGCGCGCAGCGGAGCCTCGGTGTTGAGCGAACCCAACGTTCTAGCATTCACGATCGTGGCAGCAGTGGGCGTGTGGGCGTTCAGACAATGGCGAGCCAGGCTCGGTCCGTTGAGGGCGAGCGCAGAGGAAGAGTGGATTGCAAAATCGTTCGTTCCGAATGCTGCGATGGGACGTGCCTACATATTTCGCGAGGAGAGCGTGCCGTTCATCGGCATAGATCTTTGCATCAACGGAGAGGTAGTTGGAGAGACCTATGGCAAGACGTTCTTACAAATCGATCTTCCACCTGGGGAGCATATACTGACAGGTAAGGACCGAATGAATGGGTTGCGATCCGATCTCCTCCTCCGCGTTGACGCAGGCAGACTCTACTTTGTTAGGCAGGTAGTTTGGCGCCTAGATCGGAAGTGGAGCCACGGCTTCATCGCCCTGTGTGAGCCCATGAAGGCGCAGTCGGTGGTGCGTCGTTGCCGAATGATGACCACGAACTGAGCGACAATAGACTCCAGTCTCTCTCAATCCTCTTACATGGCGTCTTGAAGCTTGGGGGCAGCGCCATATCTTCCACGCGAGCGCGATGGCTTGTTGAGATTGGGCGTCAGCGATTTTTTCTATAGCACCAAGAATGCCCGCGCCACCCATATAAGTAACCAGCAGCAAGTCGCGGAAGCCGTTATGTAGGGTGCTTCGTCCGTTGTCAAACATAATTGCAAGGCGGTATGCATCCGCTGCGCGCGCTGAGCTGCGTGCGGGCATCACCTGCACCAATTTTATGCAGCAACGGCGCGTGCCAGTATTATTCGCTTGAGCGTCGCGTGATAAGACCTCCCACGTGTTTATGCCCATTATTGTCTCTCTCAAACGAGAGCTCAGCCAAGAATAGTGGTGGGTCGATTTTGAACTGTTGCTGTAAACACTTACAGTTGGCAATGCGTGATAGCTCGTGACAAGGTATGACTTGAGAAAACAGCAGAAGGATTGCAAGAATGGAGATTCCTAGCGAGTACACCGGGTTCATTATGGAAACTAGACAAGGTGGCGGAATCTGCGCTCGAATGTTTCGAGAAGGAGCGGAACTTGGAAATTTCGAATCTGCCGGGGAGCTCGCCTCCACATATGCAGCGCAGTTCTTGGAGTGCGCGAGGGTTAGCCAATTAGAGGCAAGCACGGATTCACCGAGCGGATTAGACGAGGATCGAGGGGTAATCGTTGTTCCCTCGAAGTTACGCATTGCGCCAAGCAGGTCTCTAGGCTGCTTGGAGTTAACAATGAACTTCGGGAAGGCTCAACTTGGAACACTCATTGGGCACGCGACAATGATGCAGCTATGTCAGGCAATAGTTTCCTTGTGCGCATACGACGAGCGCGCAGGGTCATTGGGCGCGAAGATTTCTTGAGTGTTGACTCCAACGGCGCAAGAGTGATTGGTTGTCCCCCAGTCATGCACGTGCGTCGCGATGCGTGCCGTGAAATATTGACAGGGGTGTCTGTAGACCTTTGAGCCGCCGCTAAGTACTACCCGGGTGCAGGCGCGTTTTATGAAGGCCTTGGTGAAGCCACGCGTGCAGTGCAAATTCCAAAAGTATCCATACTGCCATAACCAGAGTGGCGAAAGTGAGTCCCACATTGTGCTCACAAATGTAGGCGCTTCCGGCACCAAAGGATGCAAGAAGAGCCGCGAACACCATGCGCACGACGCCTCTCAGAAGCTTCGCGCCAGTAGCTGGCTGCCACCAACGTGACTCTTGCCAATTACCTTCGTGTTGAACTGCTCCCTGCTCACCATCGAATGTGGCGGTAAACTCGACTCCGAAGAATTCGATGCACGTGGCCAATGAATCGTCTCGCCGCATGACCATTTTCGCGATCCCGTAAAGCAACTTGTCAATGGCGTCAGTGTTCTGAAATACTTCGCGGTTAACCAACCCCGACGCAAGCAAGTTGCCATCGGAGTCACGAAACCAGACGAATCCGAGGTCGGGAGGCGGGCAGTATGCGTCGCAGTGATGTTCGAGTTGGGAGCACGGGTCGGTCAGTCGACACACCCAGTCGAGTTCACTCCCGTAGCAGGCAACCTCGACCTCGCGATCATGCACCCGCAGCCTGATTACGCTCGTTGCCATCAATCAACTCGTCGCCACGATTGAGTCGACCGCTATCTCAAGCAAGAAACGCACTTCTGGTCTCTTCACTGCTCGCTATGGCACTACAAGCGGCACAAAAACGCCTCTCACTTCGTGCATTTCTTCTTCCTCCTAGACTGCGGCATTCATAACTGTTGCTAGGTAGTACGAGAGGCGAGGGCACTTCTCGCCGTATAGACGAGAGCTGTGCAGAAGGCATAGCACGGAAGGCCGGAGCAATTTCGGTGTCCATTCTGGTAGTCCGCGCATTGGAAGATCCAGGAGCGCTGCGCCCTGTGACTTTTCGCTGAATATCCGCGTGCTTGAACCTCAGGCAGACGGCCAGCGTCCGCAACAGCGCTAAGGCGCTGTCCGTACCTCGCTCGCGGTGAAGCTGAAGCTTACGGCCACCTTCAACGAGTTGGGTACAGAAGCTGTCTGCAAAAGCAGACTCCGCGAAAACCGATCATCAATGGAACGGTGGTCAGATTCCTCTGGAAGCGACCGATAATCTCGACCGATGTTGGCGGACGTATGCCACCTCATGCGTATATGAACAGTGCATGGTTCGATGACGTCGTGATTGGATTTCCTCTGGCCTGTCGGTTGTGCCCCCAGGAACCTCGGGCCCTTTTTTTTAAGTTCGGCGTCATCGAGCCGTGCACGATAAGACCCGTTTCAATCACTAGATTCATTTGCGTGGGCCAATACCAATTTGCGGAGCCAATCCAATGTTTGACGAAGCAACTGCCTACATCGAGAGCGCAGCGGTTTTTGAGCAGGAAGGACTGCTAGCTAGTGTAGAGTCGATCTACTTGAACTTTCTCGCGGCGATAGCCCGCCGCGACATTAACGGTGTACTTGCATGCGGTACGGAGGATTTCCGGGCGCAGTTGCGAGAGATGTCTGTCTTGGAGAGTGATGAGCCCGCGCTCGATCTGTGGTGCGAGCAATATCCATCCACGGTAACGTTTGAATGTCTCGAGATCGGGCACATAACGGCAATGCTGCACGTCAGCGGTACTGTAGCGGGCGAGCGCGTTGACGCGAACATTGGCCTGAAGCGCATGGCGGATGGCTGGCGTATCGATAGAGAAATATTTGTGGCCGCCGGGAGCGACACCTGAGGTCATGCCAATGATCGCGCCATCGAATCCCCGCCTATTCTTTGCTTTGTCGTGCGCGCAAAGTCGTCTTTGTCGCTGGCAGCATTCGACTCGACGCCCGTGATCACCAAGCTCGTCGTCGCGAATCCTACCGTTGCCACGCGGACGCGGTCGACCGGAGTGCGTTCGGAACAACGCCAGCGGTATGCACGCTCTCGATTGTCCGGTTCGAAAGATGCAAGTAGCGTTGAGCGTGGGTGCGAACGAGCTTCGGAGGGAATCTTGCCGTTGATTGATCCACCTCCTCGCGCGCGCCTTCATCAATTGCTGGCAGACTTCGGCGCACGCGTGCGCCTCCTGATTGGAAAACATGGTCTCGCGAAATACGGCATCGACGGTGCCGACATCGAGCAGGAAGTTCGCATTCGACTGTGGCGCGCTCTCGAACGTGAAACGCACGTAACTATCAATCAGTCCTACATTCAAAGGGTCGTGCTTAGTACGGTCATCGATGCAATTCGTGCTTCCAACAGCAGACCCACCGAACCGCTTCCGGACGAGAATGCCGAAGACGCCTGCCTGGTCGAATCCGCTTCAGGTCCAGAACAGGCCGCCGTAGAAAATCAACACGAAGGATTGCTGGCTGGGTGCATGGAAGAGCTGCCGACACGACGACGGGCGGCGGTGCAACTCCATCTGCAGGGATTCACCGCGGCGGAAATCGTCAAACGGATTGGCACGTCGGGCGAGGCAGCGCGCAAGATGACCCAGCGTGGCCTGACTATATTGCGAAAGCGTCTTTCCGACGCAGGAATCCGCGCGATCGATGGCTAGAGTCGCCAATAGTTTCGTAGAAGTATGCATACGCGGAACTCTACTCCCTGCGCCGGTGCAGAGCGGCTCGTCGAACTGGCAGGAATTGTCTACACCGACGGAATCGGAGCGGCATTGCCAGCCACGCCGGGTTCTCCATCACCAACAGCACAATTTCCGGAAACTCGGCAACGGGTAAGAGTGGTGGCGGCAT
>Ga0163163_10000404_pt1 | contig 40714 bp, 42 predicted proteins | sample S65metaG_FD_119766 | JGI IMG/M metagenome (GOLD analysis project Ga0163163, IMG submission 119766) | Switchgrass rhizosphere microbial communities from Kellogg Biological Station, Michigan, USA - S6-5 metaG | ecosystem: Host-associated > Plants > Roots > Rhizosphere > Soil | place: USA... | reverse complement strand
CTCGCGCTGCGTCATGATGCAGCCTTCGTGCTTGTGCACGTATTCGATCGGGTCCTCGATCGTGATGATGTGGCCGGTCGAGTTCTGGTTGCGATAGCCGAGCATCGCCGCGAGCGAGGTCGATTTGCCGGTACCGGTGGCGCCGACGAAGATGATGATGCCGCGCTTGGTCATTGCCAGCGTCTTGATGACCGGCGGCAGGTTCAGCTCCTCAATCGTCGGGATGCGCGTCTCGATCCGGCGCAATACCATGCCGACGTTGTTGCGCTGGTAGAAGCAGCTCACACGGAAGCGGCCGACGCCGGAGACGCCGATCGCGAACTGGCATTCGTGGGTCTTCTCGAACTCTTCGCGCTGCGACGGCGTCATCACGTTCAGCACCATGTCGCGCGACTGCTGCGGCGTGAGCGGATTCTGCGTGATCGGCGCGATGCGGCCGTGCACCTTGATCGAAGGCGGCACACCGGCCGTGATGAACATGTCCGATGCCTTCTTGTGCACCATCAATTTGAGGAACGAGGTGAAATCTACGGTGCTCATGGCCTGTGCTCCGCGTGCCAATCGAATCGAGGTCTCATCTTACACCTCTGACGCAAAAGCGGTGCAAATGCTGCGCCAGCGGCCAGTCTGCTCACGTCAAAACACGACGATATCGACATCGAAAAAATCGCCGCTGGCAATGTCGAGATCGACCGTTGTCGCCTGCCCCGCGGCACAACCCGTGCAGGCATAAACCTGCGCCACCCGATCGCGCGCCACGGGTTCGACGAGCTTGCCGGCGACGCTCACCGTCACGCTCGGATCCACATTGAACGCAAACGCCAGGTTGGAAATGGCCAGGTGCTCGCCCGCCTGCAGCGGAACGCTCAGGTGATGTGGCGTGGCAGCCTCGACTGCGGGCCGATAAGCCGGATAGCGCGGCTCAGCGGCTGGCAGCAATGGCGGATTGGAAGTGACGATCCGCCGCGGCCGCACCAGCCCGATCGGACCGATGCGTTGCTGCCACTGCACTCCGCTCTGCGCAAGCATCGCGCGCGACAGACCCAGCCAGTGGCTGCGTCCGCTTTCGTCGCCGCCCACGTGTACATCGCCGCGACCGCAGGCAAGGCGCATGTCCATCGCGTAGTTGTGGATGACCTGACTGCCATAGGCGCCATGGATGCTGGGGTTTTGCTGTGCGCAAAGGAACTTGCCGCTTTGATCCATCGCGTAGGCCGGAGTCAGCAGCAGCGGCACGATCGCGTCCGGCGCGTGCAGCACGTCGAACATCGGCCACCATGCGAACGGCCAGGCGCCGCGGATCTGGAACCGCGCATGGCCGTATGTCGTCGCCGCACAAGCCAGCACGACGGATCCGACGACGGCCGAGCGCAGCGCGCGCGCGGCGACACCGGCGCCGAGTGCGCTGAGGCCGATCGCCACCAGCCCGGCGATCAGCACATGCGCTGCGGTCGTCATGTAATACGGCGTTTCCGCGCGCATGATCGCGACCGTTGTCATTACCGCCAGCGTCGCGGCGAGCGCGAACAGCGTCGCGGCGCGCGTGCGCTGCGTCCGGATCGCCGCGATGAGACCGGCGCCGCCGCAGATCCCGCCCACGGCAACGATACCCGCGGCGAGGTGCGCGGCCCGTGCACTCATGCCGGCAAGGGGATCGAACAGATAGCGGCTGCCGCCATAGACGATGGCGACGAATAATGCCGGTAAGTTCATCACGCTGCCGACGGCCTGCCGGTTCGCGGCAAACGCCGCGGACTTGCGTAGATCCTCGAAGCCGCGTAGCGCATCGGCGTAGAAAAACGGCAGCAGCGGCGCGAGCACCAGCAGGCCGGCCAACGCAAAATCGTGCCAGCTGACTCGCGCATGCGACGCTCGCAGCAGCACGAACAAGCCGATCCAGGCGCAGCCGATGTTGGACGGATGCGCGTGCAGCGCCAGCGTGAACGTCAGCGCCATTCCATAAAAGTACCGGGGCGCGCCGTCGCGCCAATAGCGCAGGCAGCACAACCCGAATCCAAGCACGAACAACGACGAAAGAATCGGATGCAGCGGCAACATCCATTCATAGGTAGTCCACGACGGCACGACCAGTCCGGTCGCCCACAGCAAGCCGGCAGTGCGCGAATGCAATTCCTTGCCGAGCAGGTAGGCGAGTGGAACCTGCAGTGACGCGACCAGGCCGAGCAACGCGATCGTTGCGAACCAGCTGCGCCCGATCCACTGCAGCAGTGCGAGCAGGTAATACCAGACCGGCCCGAGATGGATCATGCCGTTCAACACCGGCCCTTCGAGCGGAACGGCTTCACCATGCAGTAGCCGCCAGGCGACAAACATGTCGCGGGCAAGATCCTGGTGCGCAGCGGCATAGGGCACGCGCAGCAGCAATAGCGCCATGAGCGCCGCAAGCGCAAGCGCGCGCGCAAGGCGCGAATTTAAAAACGTCATTTTGGTAGAACTGGATCCCGTGTTATCGACCATCCATGGCCTGCACGGGATGACCACATCCTGTGATCACTTGAAGATTTCTTTGTTCTTCGCGTAACCGATTGCCTGCTGGCGGGTGACCAGGCCGCGCTTGACCAGATCCTGCAGGCATTGGTCGAGCGTCTGCATGCCGTACTGGCTGCCGGTCTGGATCGAGGAATACATCTGTGCGACCTTGTCCTCGCGGATCAGGTTTCTGATCGCCGGAATACCGACCATGATCTCGTGCGCGGCGATGCGGCCGCCGCCAACTTTCTTCAGCAGCGATTGCGAGATAACGGCGCGCAGCGATTCGGAAAGCATCGAACGCACCATTGGTTTCTCGCCGGCCGGGAACACGTCGATGATGCGATCGATCGTCTTCGCCGCCGAACTCGTGTGCAGCGTCGCGAATACCAGGTGTCCGGTTTCCGCGGCGGTCAATGCCAGGCGGATCGTCTCGATATCGCGCATCTCGCCGACCAGGATGAAGTCCGGGTCTTCGCGCAGTGCCGAGCGCAGCGCCTCGTTGAAGCCATGCGTGTCGCGGTGCACTTCGCGCTGGTTGATCAGGCACTTCTGCGCGGTGTGCACGAACTCGATCGGATCCTCGACACTGAGGATGTGGCCATACTCATTCTTGTTGACGTGATCGAGCATTGCCGCGAGCGTCGTCGACTTGCCCGACCCGGTCGGGCCGGTGACCAGGATCAACCCCTGTGGCTGCTCGATCAGTTCCTTGAAAATTTTCGGACAGGCGAGGTCTTCGAGCGTCAGCACTTCCGACGGGATCGTCCGGAATACGACACCGGCGCCGCGGTTCTGGTTGAATGCATTGACGCGAAAGCGCGCAAGACCCGGAATCTCAAACGAGAAATCGACCTCGAGGAATTCCTCGTAATCGCGGCGCTGCTTGTCCGACATGATGTCGTAGACGAGCGAATGCACCTGCTTGTGATCGAGCGCGGGGATGTTGATGCGGCGCACGTCGCCGTCGACGCGGATCATCGGCGGCAGGCCGGCCGAGAGGTGCAGGTCGGACGCCTTGTTCTTGACCGAGAATGCTAGAAGTTCAGCGATATCCATGCGACGCTCCCCTGGACGGTACTCATATGCTCGCGTGAGTATAGCGCCACAATTCCGGACCTGCGCAACTTTGAAAACGATGATCGTGAGTTCGGCTTACGCGACTTTGTTACAGCGCATCGACGCTGCCGCGGAACGCGCCGGCCACGCCGTGCGCCTGCTTGCCGTATCGAAAACCAAGTCGGCCGCGGCAATCCGCGAGGTCGCTACGGCAGGACAGCGCGCGTTCGGCGAAAATTATGTTCAGGAAGCGCTCGTCAAGCAGCTCGAATTGCCGAACCTGCAACTGGAATGGCACATGATCGGCCCGCTGCAATCCAACAAGTGCCGCGACGTCGCGCAGCATTTCGACTGGCTGCAGAGTCTGGATCGCGAAAAACTGATCGCGCCGCTGAACCGGTTTCGCGCTGCCGACGTTCCGCCGCTGAATGTGCTGATCCAGGTCAATATCGACGACGAGGCGAGCAAGTCCGGCTGCGCACCCGACGCAATCGGCGCACTCGCGCAGAATATCGCCGCCGCGCCGCGTCTGGCCTTGCGCGGACTGATGGCTATCCCTAAGCCGACACCCGATCTCGACCAGCGCCGCCGCGCGTTCCGGCGCATGCGCGCGTTGTTCGACGAATTGTGCACGACGCATCATGGCGTAGACACGCTGTCGATGGGCATGTCGGACGATTTTGAGCCGGCCATCGAGGAAGGTGCGACGATGGTGCGCATCGGCACGGCGGTATTCGGGGCGCGAAGCCGGGATTCGGAATTTGGGATTGCGGATCCATAGACGCGCGCAAACTCCGACTTGTTATGCTTACCTGCTCCAATGCAGATCGAACGCTACAGGATGCCCCTGCCTCCCCAATCCCCAATACCGAATCCCGAATCCCGAATTTCATTCATCGGCGGCGGTAACATGGCGCGCAGCCTGATTGGCGGGTTGATCCGCGCCGGCGTATCTCCGCGTCACCTCGCCGTGGCCGAACCGAACGAGGCACTGCGCGAAATGCTGGCGCGGGATTCCGCCGTTGCCGTACACGCCGCAAATGAAAGTGCCGCGCGCGATGCCGATGTATGGGTACTCGCGGTCAAGCCGCAGGTCGTCAAAGCGGTATGTGCCGAACTACGAGCGACCGCGCAGGCGCGGCGGCCACTGATCATCTCGATCGCCGCCGGTATCCGCATCGATCAGCTCGAGGCGTGGCTCGGTAGCAACCTACCGATCGTGCGCTGCATGCCGAATACTCCGGCGCTCCTGGGCGCGGGCGCGACCGGCGCGTACGCGAATGCGCACTGCAAGCCCGCGCAGCGCGAGATCGTGCAGGGGATACTCAATGCGAGCGGGCTCACGGTCTGGGTCGAAGACGAAGCACAGATGGATACTGTGACGGCGATTTCCGGCTCGGGGCCGGCCTATTTTTTTCTGTTGGTGGAAGCGATGGAGGACGCCGCGATCGCGCACGGCCTGCCTCGCGAAACAGCGCGCGCACTTGCAGTGCAGACCTGTTTCGGCGCCGGCTGCATGTTGCGCGAAGACGGCGCCGCGCCGGCGGAACTGCGCCGCCGCGTGACTTCGCCCGCTGGCACCACGCAAGCAGCGCTCGACAGTTTCGCAACGAGCGATTTCAACACGATCGTCGCGCGCGCCGTCGCCGCGGCGACGCAACGCGGCGCGGAAATGTCTGCGCAACTGGATACCTAAAGATGTCGCACCTGATCCGCGCGGGCGTGTTCCTGATCCAGACCGTGTTCGGGACCCTCATCGTCCTGTTCCTGCTGCGCGCGCTGCTGATCGCCACCAACATGCCATTCAGCGAGCCGGTATGCCGCTTCGTATACACGTTGACCAATCGCGTGATCACGCCGCTGCGTGCGCTCGTGCCGCGTTGGCGCAAGATCGAATTTGCCTCACCGCTCGTGGCGTGGCTGCTGTGCGTTGCGGAGAGTGCTCTGATCTACGCGCTCGTCGGCATGAGCATCGACGTGGGCATGCTACTCGCTCGCGCGCTCGTCGACCTGCTCGACTGGACGCTGTGGATCGAGCTGATCGCGATCTTCGGCTATTGCGTGTTGAGCTTCTTCCCGGCAATGCGTTACGACGACAACTTCATGACGTTGTCGCGCTTCGTCGCACCCGTCATACGTCCGTTTCGGCGCCTGCTGCCGCCGATCGGCGGTCTGGATTTTTCATGTTGGCTGGCCTCTGTCGCATTGGTTCTCGCCCAGCTGCTCGTGGTGGCGCCGCTGTATGAACTCACGGGAAAACTGTCGTAACACCCGGCTCACGGCACGGGTGTATGATCACAGCGTGACGCGGAGGTGCCTATGCGTATCGCTCACAAGGTCAGTGTCGCGCTCATCGCGATCGCTTTGATGCTGTTCCTGCTGCTGGTACCGCGGCACGGCCGCGGCCAGTCCACGCAGGATCTGGGCGACTACGTCGTCCACTACAGCGCGATTTCCACGCAGCAGTTGCCCGCGGATGCTGCTGCGCAGTACGGCATCCAGCGTGCGGACAATCGCGGCCTGCTCAACGTCGCCGTGCAAGCCAAGCGCGGTGATACCGCGATGGTGCGCGCGAACATCAGCGCGACGGTCAGCGATCTGACCGGCTACGCGCAGCCGGTGCGTTTCCACGAGACCAGCGAAAGTAACTCGTTCGATTACCTCGGCGAATTTCCGCTCAATGGCTCGGGCAGCTATCTGTTCACGGTCAACGTCACGCCGCCCGGTGCCGTGCATGCATACGTCGTGCGCTTCAATCGCGATTACGTCGTGGATTGATGCTGGCATCATTCGGGCGCGTCATTCTCGTTCGCCACGCGCAAGCCTCGTTTGGCAGCGCCAACTACGATCAGCTTTCCGAGCGCGGCAAACAGCAGGCGCTGCGTCTAGCCGCGTGGCTGGTCGCGCATCCGGAACTGGATTTCTCGCACGTCGCCGCCGGCACGCTACGCCGGCATGCGCAGACGCTCGCAGCCATCGAAGCGTCATTCCAGAGCGCACGGCGCGCACTGCCCGCGCTCGTGCAGGATGCGGACTGGAACGAATTCGACCACGAAGCTTTGTTTCGTGCATACGTAACACGCCACGCTGAAGATCCGCTGCTGACGGCGGCGCGTTCCGATCAGCGCGCTGCGCACGCGCTCATGCGCGCCGTGTTGCGCGCCTGGGCGGAAGGTGAACTGGACGATGATGTTCCCGAAAGCTGGGCGACGTTCGGTGCGCGCGTCGGGCAAGCCCGAGCAAAGCTCGACAGCGCGGCGCGGGGTCGGATTCTCGTCGTCACCTCCGGCGGTCCCATCTCGCGCTGCGCGCAAGCCGCACTCGGCTGCGACGATCGCCGCGCCGTGACGCTCAATCTCGCGTTGCGCAATACGGCGGTGAGCGAATTCCGCACCCGCGATGACGATTGGGAACTGCATAGCTGGAACATGCTGCCGCATCTGTCGGCACCAGCGGACCGCGAGCATGTGACGTATTATTGAATCGACTCCGCTTGGGGACCGCCGCGTGATCGACCTGTTCGCCCCGTCCGCGCGCGCGCGTGATCTGCACCAACGCGTCGCCCGTTTCCAGCAGGAGCTGATCGAGCCCGCCGAAGCGGAATACTTCGCGTATCTGCAACAGGCCGGCCAGCGCTGGACGATTCCGCCGGTAATCGAAAAGCTCAAGGCGCAGGCGCGTGCCGCTGGTTTGTGGAATCTCTTTCTGCCGGATGGCCGGCCGTGCATGGCCTCGGCGGCACTTGAGCTCCTGCCAGGCCTCTCCAATCTGGAGTACGCGCCGCTGGCCGAAATCATGGGCCGCTCGCTGATCGCGCCGGAAGTGTTCAATTGCAATGCACCCGATACCGGCAACATGGAAGTGCTGGCGCAATACGGCTCGGCCGCGCAGCAGCAGCGTTGGTTGCAACCGCTGCTCGCCGGCGAAATCCGTTCGGCATTTGCGATGACGGAACCGGACGTCGCCAGTTCCGATGCCACCAACATCGACACGCGCATCGTCCGCAATGGCGACAGTTATGTGATCGACGGGCACAAATGGTGGACCTCGGGTGCCTGCGATCCGCGCTGCGCCGTGTTTATCGTCATGGGCGTGACGAACCCGGATGCCGAGCCACATCGCCGGCACGCGATGATCCTCGTGCCGCGCGACACGCCGGGCGTCGCGGTCGTCAGGCCATTGCATGTGTTCGGCTACGATGACGCACCGCACGGCCATGCGGAAGTGACGTTGGCGAATGTGCGCGTGCCAGCCGAGAATCTGATTTTCGGCGAAGGTCGCGGCTTCGAGATCGCCCAAGGCCGGCTCGGCCCTGGCCGCATTCATCACTGCATGCGCCTGATCGGCCTTGCGCAGCGCGCGCTCGAGAGCATGCTCGCGCGCGCCAACACGCGCATCGCCTTCGGCAAGCCGCTCGCGAGCCAGGGCATGGTGCAAGACGCGATTGCGCGATCGCGTTGCGAAATCGAACAGGCGCGCCTGCTCACACTCGCCGCGGCCGCCGCGCTCGATCGTGATGGCATCAAGTCAGCCAGGGACGCGATCGGCATGATCAAGATCGTCGCTCCACAAATGGCCTGCGCCGTGATCGATCGTGCGATCCAGCTGCACGGCGGACTCGGCGTGAGTCAGGACACTTTCCTCGCGCACGCCTATGCGGCGGCGCGCGCACTGCGCCTCGCCGACGGCCCCGACGAAGTGCATCTCGCCGCGCTGGCTAAATCGATGCTGCGCGCATGAGCGACGCACTTCCGCTCGCGCTTCCCGAAGCGCCGCTCGCGCATTATCTACAAGCACACGTGCCCGGTTTTCTTGGGCCTCTGCGTGCGACGAAATTCAAGTCCGGCCAATCCAACCCGACATATCTCATCGAGGCTGCGTCGGGAAAGTACGTGTTGCGACGCAAACCGCCGGGCCAGCTGCTCGCCTCTGCGCACGCCGTCGACCGCGAATTTCGTGTGCTGGGCGCTTTGATGAATTCCGGTATTCCGGTTGCGCAGCCATTGCATCTGTGTCTGGACGAATCCGTCATCGGCAGCATGTTCTACGTGATGAGTTACGTGCCGGGGCGGATTTACTTCGATCCGTCGCTGCCGGATCTGGCTCCGGATAAGCGCGCCGCACATTATTCCGCGGTGCTCGACGTGCTCGCCGCATTGGCAACACTCGACGTCGCAGCGGTCGGGCTCGCCGATTACGGCAAGCCGGGAAACTACTTCGCACGCCAGGTCGGGCGCTGGAGCGAGCAATATAGAGCGGCCGAAACCGAGCGCATCGAGCCGATGGAAGCGCTGCTTGCATGGCTGCCGCAAGCGGTCCCCGCGGACGATGGCCGCAGCGCACTCGTACACGGCGACTTCCGCATCGACAACCTGATCTGGGCCAGCGAAACAGCACATATCGCCGCGATCGTCGATTGGGAACTGTCGACGCTCGGTCATCCGTTCAGCGACATCGCCTATTTCTGCATGGCGCTGCGCCTGCCGCGCAATCCGGTGCTGCCGGGCTTGGCCGGCATCGATCGCGCCGCGCTCGGCATTCCGGACGAGAACACGATGCTCGACCGCTTCGTCGCCGCGACCGCGCTCGATCCACGCCCGCACTGGAAGTTTTTGCTCGCGTTCCAGTTCTTCCGCCTCGCCGCTATCGCGCAAGGCGTGCTCAAGCGCGCGCTGCAGGGCAATGCGTCGAGCGCACAGGCGCTAGCCGCGGGACGCATGACGCGAACGATCGCGGAGCTGGGAATCAGTGCTCTCAGCTAGCCCAAGTGGCGACGATGCGATGCAATTCGTCGAGGCCGTCGAACAGTGCGGCCGGACCCGGCTGCAGGATGATCGGCGATTTCACTTCGTGCAGTTGTCCACTGCGCACAGCCGGAATCGTGTCCCAACCCGGCCGCGCGCGCACTTTGTCCGGGCGGAATTTCTTGCCGCACCAGGAGCCGATGATGATGTCGGGCGCGCGGCGTACGATTTCGTCCGCGTCGGCGATGATGCGGTCGCGCGCCAGCGATTTTTCCGCGAGTTCCGGGAACACGTCGTCGCCGCCGGCAATACGGACCAGTTCGGCGACCCAGCGGATGCCGGAGATCATCGGCTCGTCCCATTCCTCGAAATAGACTCGCGGGCGCCGCGACAGCGCTGACGCGGCATTTTCCACTTGTGCAATATGTTGTTCGGCGCGCTGCGCCCATGCCTCGGCTTTCTCGGCCGCACCGACGATCGCACCGAGCCGGCGGATGTAGGCCAGAATGCCGGCGACCGAGCGGTGATTGCTGATCCATACTTCCACACCAGCCGCAATCAGTTCACGCGCGATGTCGGCCTGGATGTCGGAAAAGCCGATGACGAAATCCGGCTCGAGCTTGAGGATCTCGCCGATCTTGGCGCTCGTGAACGCGCTGACTTTCGGTTTTTCCCGGCGTGCACGTGCGGGGCGCACGGTGAAGCCGGAGATGCCGACGATGCGATCCTGCTCGCCGATCGCATACAGGACTTCGGTCGGCTCTTCAGTGAGGCATACGATGCGTCGCGGACCGCTCACGGATACAGGAGGCGCTGCGCCCACCTCTCGCCAGCGCGCTCGTAGCGCACGCGCTCGTGCAGGCGCGCGCGCTGGCCGTACCAGATTTCGATCAGATCCGGCACCAGGCGGTAGCCACCCCAATGCGGCGGACGCGGCACCGGTTGGCCAGCGAATTGTTTTTCGAATTGCGCGATGCGCGCGTCGAGATCGGCGCGCGCAGGCAGCGTCTGCGACTGCAGCGAAGCCCATGCGCCTATCTGGCTGTCGCGCGGACGCGTGGCGAAATAGGCATCGGATTCCGCATCGCCGGTGCGTTCGACACTGCCTTCGATACGCACCTGGATGCCGTCGCGCAGCATTTTCCAGTGCAAACACAACGCTGCCTGGGGATGCGCGGCGAGTTGCGCGGCCTTGTCGCTATCGCCATTCGTGAAAAACACGGCGCCGCGTTCATCGAGCTGCTTGAGCAGCACGATGCGCGCCGACACACGCCCATGAGCGTCGACCGTCGCCAGCGTCATTGCCGTGGGTTCGGGTTCGCCGGCAGCGCGCGCGGCGTCGAGCAGCTCGCGTACCGTGGCGACAGCTTGCACGTACAACGTCATCGCACTCAGGCTTTCGCGGCAACGGATACGGCGGTGCCATAGGCCAGCACTTCGGTAATGCCGTCGGCGACTTCGTTCGCGTCGTAGCGCATGCCGATGATGGCATTTGCGCCGTGCTCGGCGGCGTGCTGCAGCATCAGACGAAACGCGTCGTCGCGCGCCTTTTCGCACAGTTCCGAGTACAGCGTGATGTTGCCGCCGACCAGGCTTTGCAGCGCCGCGCCGATGTTACCGACGATGCTGCGCGAACGCACGACGAGACCGCGCACGACGCCGAGATTGCGCGTGATGCTGTAGCCGGGAAGTTCGAACGCGGTGGTGACCATTGCGGCGGGAACGGCTGCCATGTCGATATCCTCATCCGGCAGCGCGCGCCGCCGTTTCCGCATTTTACGTCATGGCTCTTCAGTCGAGGACGAAATTGATGCGCATGTTGACGCGCCATTCGGTTACTTTGCCGGCATCGTCCGTGAGCACCTTGATGTCGTTGACCCAGGCGCCGCGGATGTTGTTGATCGTCTTTGCCGCGCGACTCAAGCCGTCCTTCACTGCGTCTTCAATGCCCTTGCTCGAGGATGAACTGATTTCGATCACTTTCGCCACTGTCATGACCTGCCCTCCGCATGTCGGTTGTCGGCGCCACACCGGCGTCGTGCCGAGTCTAGCAGCGGCGCGACGGCCGTCCCAACGGAGAATGCCTTTTATGCTGGCCCGGCTGTAGCGCGCGGGAGCCAGCGCAGCCAGATCAGCCAAAACACCAGCGCGTCGAGAATGATCAATGCCGGCCACAGATACAAATGCGACCACTCGAACCAGACCCGATTCCATTCGTGCAGATAGAACAGCGCAATGATGCGCACCAGGTTCAGGCCCTGGATCGCGAGGAACCCCAGTCCCATGCCGAGCAACTTGTGCTTCCACGGCGCGGGAAACGCGAGAATCGCGCACAGCAGAATCAGCACGGCTTCCACGCCATTGCAGCCGGCCACGATCTCGATGCCGCCGCCGGTGGACGCATGCAAAATATCGTTCTGTCGCGCAATGACGTCGTGATCGAACAGCTGCATCGCCCACACGCTCATGTGCGCGACGCCCGCGGTGAACGGCGCAATCGCGTGCGTCTGCACGGGCTGCAGCAGTTCGAGCGGGAACAGGACAGCCAAGCAGACGAGGAAAACGGCTATGAAGCGCAGCATTTGAGAATGTTAGCATTGCCTCATGAATCCCGCGCCCAATCTGTTCTTCATCGGCCCGATGGGTGCCGGCAAATCGACGATCGGCCGGCGCACGGCCGAACTGCTTGGCCTCGCGTTCTTCGACCTGGACCACGAGATCGAAGAGCACTGTGGCGCGACGATTCCGCTGATTTTCGATGTCGAAGGTGAAACCGGTTTCCGCCACCGCGAAACCGCGACGCTGGCCGAGCTCGCCGCGCGCTCAGGGCTAGCGCTCGCCACCGGCGGCGGCGCCGTGCTCGCAGCGGAGAATCGACGCTGCCTGCGCGAGCGCGGTTTCGTCGTCTATCTGGAAACGACGATCGACGAGCAGCTCACGCGCCTCGCGCGCGACCGCAAACGCCCGTTGCTTGCTGCGCCGGACCGCCGCGAGCGTCTGCAGCAGCTCGCGACCGTGCGCGAGCCGCTGTACCGAGAAATTGCTGACCTCACGCTGCCGGCCGGCCACGAGGGCAGCACCGCGCAAGTCGCGAACCGGCTGGCGCGACAGCTCGGCGAGCTGTGGCAGCGCAGCGCGTCGGGACAGGCGGCATGAAGCAGCTTCGCGTTGAACTCGGCAGCCGCAGCTATCCGATCCGCATCGGCGCCGGTCTGCTCGGCGACACGGCGCGCTGGCGCGACACGCTCGGTGGTCGCCATGTGCTCGTCGTCAGTAATGAGGTCGTCGCGCCGCTGTACTTGCAACAGGTAACTGCCGGCCTTGGCGATCGCGCATTTTCCACATTGATACTCGCCGATGGCGAAGCGCACAAGACGCTGGATTCCGCCGCACAGGTGTTTGCCGCGCTCGCGCAACTCAAAGCCAGCCGCGACGCGACGATTATCGCGCTCGGCGGCGGCGTCATTGGCGACCTCGCCGGCTTTGCGGCGGCGTGCTGGATGCGCGGCATCGCCTGCGTGCAGATGCCGACGACGCTGCTGGCGATGGTCGATTCCTCCGTTGGCGGCAAGACCGCAGTCGATCTGGCGCAAGGCAAGAACCTGGTCGGCGCGTTTCACCAGCCGCGCGCGGTGATCGCGGACACGGCGACGCTGGCGACGCTGCCCGAACGCGAGCTGCGTGCCGGCTGCGCCGAGGTAGTCAAGTACGGCGCGCTCGGTGATGCGGCGTTCTTCGAGTGGCTGGAAGAGCACCTCGACGCGCTGCTCGCACGCGATGCGCAGATGCTCGCCGCGACGATCGCGCACTGCTGCGAACAGAAGGCCGCCATCGTCGCGCGCGACGAGAACGAAACCGGCGAACGCGCGCTGCTGAACTTTGGCCACAGCTTCGGCCACGCGCTGGAAACCGCCGCCGGTTACGGTACCCTGCTGCACGGTGAAGCAGTCTCCATCGGTATGTGCCTGGCCGCGCGCCTGTCGGCACAGCTCGGTCGCGCCAGTGTTGCCGACGCCGAACGCCTCGCAAAACTGCTGCAGCGCTTCGGTCTACCGACGCAAATTCCTGCCGATCTCGATGCATCGCAGCTGCTGGAACTCATGCGTCTGGACAAGAAGAATGTCAGCGGACGCTTGCGTCTGATCCTGTGGCGTGGAATCGGCCGTGCCGAGATCGCCAGCGATGTGGATGAGGCGGCAATACACAGCGTCCTGGTCCGGTCCCACTGAGCGACATCACGGCGCGGCCCTTCGACTGCGCGCCCGCGGCGCTACGCTCAGAGCGAACGGATGGGTACAATCGGGCCATGCGCATCTTCATGCAGACCAAACCGGTATCGACCGAACCGCCGCGCTACTACCAGATCGCGCTGCAGCAGGATCTGCTCGGCGGCTGGACACTGACGCGCGAGTGGGGCCAGCAGGGCGGCCGCGTGAGCCTCAAACGCGAGGTGTACCTGGAGCGTGACGATGCGCTCGCCGCGTTCGAGCACGCGCGCGACGCACAAATCAAGCGCGGCTTCCAGGTGATGTTCAGCCAGGGCTCGGAGTCGCCATATGGGGTGGCTTGAGCGCAGCGTCTTGTCCGCTTTGCTGGTCGCCGGCTCCGCGCACGCCGATACGCCGAGTTACGGCAAGGTGGAAACGTTTCAGCCAGGCAAGAAATATCATTGTGTACCCACGCCGGATCGCAAGGCCTGGGATTGCAGCGAATCAGGCAAGACGGCTGCGCCGCCTGCACCCGAGCCCGCACCGACGACGCCCGCTGCCAGTCAGCCGCCGCCGGAAGCGGCGCCGAAAGCGAGCGCGCTGCCGAGTTACCTGACGAACGCGGCCGCGAGCCGCCGCGCGCCGAGTGCGGCCGCCCCCGCCGCGGGCCCAGCCGCCGCCCCTCCCCATAGCCCGGCACCGCAAGCGCGGACTGAAACAAAGCCCGTTCCGCCAGCGGCGCCATCCAGCGCAGCGACCGCGGAAAAATCGCCGGCGCCGCCGCCGCAAGCCGAGCGTCCGCCGGCCGCGCCAGCGGAACCTGTCGCGCAGCCGGTAGCGGCGGCGCGCAGCATTCCGGCGGTGTCGCAAGCCGACAACGAATTCGCGAATCTGCCTGGCGAGCAGTACGTGCTCGAACTCGCGCATGCCGACAGCGCCGAGATCGACGTACCTGCGGTGCCGCATGGCAAAGTATACAAATTGCATCTGCGCCAGAACGACGCCGAACGCTGGCTGCTGCTTTGGGGTCCGTTCGCCAGTATCGAGTCGGCGCGCGCGGCGCGCGACGAAATCGCCGCGCAGGGCGCGACGCCAGGCTGGCCGCGACGCATAGCGCCGCTGCAAGCCGAAGCGCGTAAGAACCACTGAACAACTTACCGTTCGTGCCGAGGTATCCAGGCACGAACTCATAGCGCGCCGTTCACCTTCGCTACCTCAGGGCGAACGCAGACCAGGATGTGACCTCAATGACCAACGACCGTTTTCTGCGCGCACTCAAGCGCGAGCCCGTCGACTGCACACCGGTGTGGATCATGCGCCAGGCCGGGCGCTACCTGCCGGAATACCGCGCTACGCGCGCGCGCGCCGGCAGCTTCGTCAACTTGTGCAAGACGCCCGAACTGGCCTGCGAAGTAACGCTGCAGCCGATCACGCGCTATCCGCTCGACGCGGCGATCCTGTTTTCCGACATCCTCACGATTCCCGATGCGATGGGCCTGGGCTTGTCGGTAGAGGAAGGCATCGGCCCGCGCTTCGCGCGGCCGCTGCGCACGCGCGCGGACATCGAAAGCCTGAGCGTGCCGGATCCGGAAACCGACCTGCGCTACGTCATGGAAGCAGTGCGCCTGATCCGCCGCGAGCTGCACGAGCGCGTGCCGCTGATCGGGTTTGCCGGCAGCCCATGGACACTGGCTTGCTACATGATCGAAGGTCAGGGTTCGGACAACTTCGCGCGCGCCAAGGCACTGGCCTGGGACGACGCGGCGACGATGCATCGCCTGCTCGACGTCGTCGCCCGCAGCGTCGCCGGTTATCTTGCCGCACAGGCGGCAGCCGGCGCGCAGGCGCTGATGATTTTCGATACCTGGGGCGGCTTGCTCGCGCCGGAAATGTTCGACGAGTTCTCGCTGCGCTATCTCGCGCAGATCGTGCAAAGTCTAAAACTGGACAATGCGGCAAAAGATGTACCGGTAATCGTGTTCAGCAAGGGTGCGAATTCGCATCTGGAACAGCTCGCCGACACCGGCTGCGCCGCGCTCGGCCTGGACTGGACGATCGGCCTCGGCAACGCGCGCATGCGCGTTGGCGACTCCGTCGCGCTGCAGGGCAACCTCGATCCGGCCGTGCTGAAGGCAAGTCCCGCGGCGATACGGCATGAAGTGGAAAGAGCATTGCACAGCTTCGGCCCGCATCCGGGGCACGTGTTCAATCTCGGCCACGGCATCACCCCGGATGTGGATCCTGAGCGATTGGCCGTGCTGATCGATGCGGTGCACGAACTGAGCGCAAAATAAAACCCCGGGCCGAAGCCCGGGGCCGATGTTGTCACTCAAAAACGATCGACCGCGATCAATCGTCGTCGTGGTCGTGCAGCTTGTTCTCGAGCTTGTTCTTGTAGTGCGCGATCACGTAATCATGACGCTCGTACGGACGATCCGTATCGAGTTCGATCGTGACGCCTTTGCTGCGTATGTACGGCATGTCTTCCGCCGGCAGTACCGTGCCGGCTGTCCAGTTGCCGTTGACCTGGTAGTAGTACGTCTTGCTTTCCGGTGCGAAGTAGATGTCATGTTCCGGATAGTAGACATAGCGATGTTTCGTTACTGTCGTGGTCGTCGTCGTGGTCGACTGATCCTGCGGCATGGTCTGGTCGGCGGCTAGCGCCGGCAGAGCCGCGCACAGGACCAGCGAGGCAATCGCGGTGGCAAGGTGGTTGCGATGGATGGACATAGGTATTCTCCTGCATTCGAAAAGGAAATCCAGCACGGAGCGTGCGCATCCCCACAGCTCCTGAGGGGAAAGTAGCGCCGCGCGGATGAACCTCGCAAAAACGTGATGGCGAAAAGTCAGGGTCGCTTCAGCATCGCGCAGCATGAGGAACGCTGGCGCCCGGAGTTAATCCACCGCCGCTGGCGCAGACCTCGTTCAGACAGCTGTCGAGCACTGCTGCCGTGACCGGCTTGCGCACGAACGCGTCCATCCCGGCCTCCCGACACAAGGCTTGCTCATCACCGCGTGCACGTGCACTGATGCCGATCAGGCGCAGGCGCGCAGCGGCACCATCACGCGTACGGATCATGCGCGCCAGGGCGAGACCGTCGACGCCGGGCAGATCCAGATCGACAAAGGCGGCATCGTAAACTGATGTTGCCAGTTCGCTCAGCGCGGCCAGCGCATTGTCGACGTGCCGCACGTGATGGCGGTTCGCGCCGAGCAGGCCGACGATGACCGCGGCGACAGTGGCATCATTTTCGACGAGCAGGATACGACGTGCCGCTGTTGCAATCGGCGCGGATTGCATTTCGCGAGCCGCCCCCGCCATCGTGATTTCTGCCAGTGGCACGCATACACGAAACGTACTGCCGTGGCCCGGCGTGCTTTCCAGCGTGATCGCGCCGCCCATGCGGGCGACGAGGTCGCGGCAGATCGCCAAGCCCAGGCCGCTGCCGGCGCGCCGCTGCGGACCGTCAACCTGCTCGAAGCGCTGAAACACACGCGCCTGGTCAGACGGCGCGATGCCGGGCCCGGTATCGCGCACGCTGATTAGCGCCGCCTGGTCCACGCCGCGAGCAAGCTCGAGCGTGATCTCGCCAGCGGTCGTGAACTTGATTGCGTTGTTGACGAGGTTGAGCACGACCTGTTTGATGCGCAGTGCATCCGCGCTGACATGGCGCGGGGCATCGCTCGCGATGTGCATTTCCCAGTTCAAATCCTTGGCGCGCGCGAGTGGCTCGGCGAGCAGCCCGATCTCGTGCACGAGCGCATGCAGATCGAATGGTGCGGATTGCAGTTCCAGCTTGCCGGCCTCGATCCGCGCCACATCCAGCGAGTCATTGATCAGGCGCAACATCATCTGCCCCGAAGCCTGGATTGCATCGGCGTAACCACGTTGTGCGGAATCCAGAGGCGTGCGCAGCAACAGTTCGGTCATGCCGAGCACTCCCGTCATCGGCGTGCGGATCTCATGGCCCATCGTGGCGAGGAATTCCGTCTTCGCCGCACTCGCGTGTTCGGCGAAGCGGCGCTGTTGTTCGGCGAGTTCGAGCGCGTGGCGGCGGCGGACGCGCGCACGATACGCGGTGAACGCAAACAACAACGCGAGCGTAACGGCGGCCGCGTAGGCGGCGTATGCCCACGCCGTCGCCCACGGCGGGGCGGCAACACGCAGGTGCAGCGGCGCATGCGCCGCGCTCCATACGCCATCGGCACCCGCCACGCGCAGCTCGAGCAAATACTTGCCCGCCGGCAGCTGGGAGAACTCGCGTTCGCCACGCGCCCCAGCATCGATCCAGGCGCGATCGAAGCCCTTGAGTCGTGACTGATAGCGGATCGCGCTTGGGCTCGTGTAGCTGAGCGCGCGCACCCCCAAGCGCAGATCGCGATCGTCCCAGCGCAGGTCGAGCGTGCGCGCACTGGCGTCGAGCACGATGTCCTGCGACCCGCGGCGCACGCTCACCGCGTCGAGCAATGGCGGCGGCAATGCGGCATTTTCCACCATGTATTGCGGCACGAACGCGACCACGCCGGCGAGCGTGGCGCCGAAAATCGCGTCCCGCGTGCGCAGCAAGGGCAGACGGTTGAACTCCGCACTGGCCAAGCCGTCGCCGCTGCCGAAATGGCGGATCGCACGCGTTGCTGGATCCACACGCCACAAACCGCGCGCGCTGCTCACCCAGATGCGGTTGCGTGCGTCGACTTGCATGCCGCCGGCGGTCAGGCTCGGCCAACCCGCCTGCGCGTCAATGCGTTCAAGCGCAATCAGCGCGCCGCCGGCGTAGCGGAAATGCGCAAGCGCGCCGATCGTGTGCAGCCACAGCGAGCCGTCGTCGGCGAACGCAAAGGCCAGTACGCGCTGGGCGGGTGCGCCGGTCAGCGGCGTGAAGCGTTGTGCGCCAGCATCGTAACGATCGAGCCCGGCCGCGCTCGCCACGAGTAACGCGCGATCCGGCGCAAACGCAATTTGTCCGACATCAGTGCTGCGCAGGCCGGTGTCGATACGCTGCACCGCCAATGTCGCCGCATCGATGCGCTGCAGCCCGCCGCCATTCGCGCTGGCCCAAATCGCGCCGTCGTGGCCTTCGAGGAGCAGGTCCACCGCGCCGGCGGCCAGCGCAGCAGGGCTGTTCGTGTCAACCGGCACATCGCGGAATTGTCCACTTTGCAAATCGTATACACGCAGACCGTGCGCATGCCCGACCCAGAGCCGGCCGGCGGAATCCGCCAACACCGACCACAGCGCTTTCTCCGGTGCGACGAGTGGCGCAGGGCGACGGTCGACGACGCCGCTGAGCGGATCGAAGCGATCGATGCCGCCGGCGAGGTTCACCGCCCAGATGCCGTCGCGCGCGTCGGCGGCGATGCCGGAGACGCGATTGTCGCTCAAGCTCGCCGCGTCGCCGGGATCATGCCGGAACAAGGCAAAATTGCGCCATGCCGGCGCGAGGTAGGCAAGGCCGCCATCGGTCGTGGCAAACCACACGCCGCCTTCACGATCGCGCAAGACGTCAAACAACTTGCGTCCCGGCAGACTGCCGGGCACGGCGGCATTGTCGGCATGGAAGTCCAGACGGCCGTCGCTCCAGCGATGGACCAAGCCGGCGCGCGTGCCGATCCACAGACTGTCATCGGCGTCCTGCGTCACTCCGTAGACGACGCGATCGTGCAGGCGCTCGGCTTCCACGACGTGCGCGATCTGGTCGTTGCCGATGCGCAGCAGACCGCGGCGCGTGCCGACAAGCATGCCGTCGCCGGTTTCCAGAAATACCGCGGCATTGATGCCGCCGCTGCCGGGAACGGCGCTGAAGTCCACGTGGCGTAAGCGTCCCTCTGCGCTGCGCACGTCGACACCGGAGTCGCTGCCGATCCACAGATTGCCGGCGCGGTCGCCGCGCAGTGCGAGCACGTTGTCCGAGGCGATGCTGTCGGCGTTCGCGGCATCGTGACGAAAGTGCACGAATTGCTTGGTGGACTCATCGAAACGATCGAGCCCGCCGGCGTAGGTACCGACCCAGATCGCGCCGCGGCCATCTTCGCCGATTGCCCAGACATCGTCGCCGCCGAGGCTGTGCGCATCAGCATCGGAATGGCGAAAATGCGTGAACGCGCCGTCGCGGCCCAACAGATTCAGACCAGCATTCTCGCCGCCGCACCATAGGCGATTGCGATGATCGATGTACAACGCCGTGACGTCGTCGCCGGCCAGCGAGCCGGCCGCGTCCGCCGCGTGCCGGTAAACGCGAAAGCCGACGCCGTCGTAACGCGCGAGGCCGTCGGCCGTGCCGATCCACAGGTAGCCATCGCCGTCTTGCGCGAGCTTCCACACGGTGCTCGAAGGCAGTCCCTCGGCGACGCCGAGCGTGCGGAAATAAGGCGCACTCGCGAATACCGGCGCCGGCGGCGCGTCGGGTGCCGCCGCCAACACCGCGATCAGCATGCTCGCCAGCATGTTCGATCCCCTTGATTCCCGTCACGATGATGCCAGAGAAATCGCAGTTCGGCGCGGCCTGACTTTCGACGGCTGCCATCCGTCGCGTGTGGGCGCGTTGCGGCCGCCTTACAATGCGCGCATGAACCTGGTCCGCCGCCACGGCATCTGCGCTTTGCTGCTCACAGCGAGCCTGCCGGCACACGCGACTGATTACCGCTTCGACACGACGCACACGCAGGTGTTTTTTTCCGCAAGCCACCTCGGCATGTCCAATCCGCTCGGGCGTCTGCACGTCAAGAGTGGTTTCATCCGCTTCGACGCCGGCGACTGGGCTCGTGCGCAGGTCGACGTCACGATCGATACCACGTCATTGGACATGGGCGACGCTGCGTGGAACCGGCGTCTGCGTTCAGGCGAATTCCTCAACACCGACAAATTCCCGACCGCCCGTTTTATCGCCGACAGGGTCGAGAAAACCGGCGAGCAAGAAGGCGTCGCGCACGGCAAGCTGACGCTGCTCGGCGCGACGCGGCCGCTCGATCTGCATGTGAAATTCAACCGCGCGGGTCTGGAACCCTATTCGTTGCAATACACCGCCGGCTTTTCCGCCGATGCGAAATTCAAGCGTTCGGATTTCGGCATCAAGAAATACATTCCCGACATTGGCGATGAAGTAACCCTCCATGTCGAAGCCGAGGGCTTGCGCGGGGCCGATACGCGCGAGCAATCTGCGCCCGAGAACACAAGCGGATCGTGAACATGCTCAACAGCGGAACCGACCACTGGGGCAGCCTCGCCAAGTTCTTTCACTGGACCACGGTACTGTTGATTCTCGTGCAGGGCACGATCGGGCTCATCATGGTCGGGCTGCCGAAACAGCCGAGCGTGATTCCGGTTTACAGCTTGCACAAATCGCTGGGCCTGACGATTCTCGCGTTCGCCATATTGCGTCTGCTCTGGCGCGCATTCGACCCGCGCCCGCGCGAACCCGCGAGCGTGCCGGACTGGCAGGTCACCGCCGCACGCATCGGCCACGCCGTGCTGTACACGCTGATTTTCCTCGTGCCGCTGTCGGGCTGGTGGTTCGACTCGGTGTCGGCGCTGCGGCCGCTGTACTGGTTTGGCCTGTTCCAGGTGCCGCACCTGGGCGGACCTGATCCGGCCTGGAAGAATTTTGCCGCAGACACACACGAGTTCCTGTTCTGGACGCTACTCGCCGTCGCGGCGGGCCACGCCGCGATTGCCGTGTTCCATCATGTCCATTATCGCGACGACGTGTTGCGGCGCATGCTGCCGGCGCGTTTGCTCAAGCGGCCCTTGTCGGATCAGAGAGATTGACATGCACAAATTTATACTGTTCCTGATGTTCCTGCCGGGTATCTGCCTCGCGCGCGACTGGCAAGTCGATGCGGCGAAGAGCTCCTTGACGTTCAACGGCACCTATCAAGGCGGCCCGTTCACCGGTAAGTTCGGCAAGTTCGAGGCGACGGTGCATTACGACGAGGCGGACCTGGCCAATGCCAAGTTCGACGTCAAAGTCGACGTGGCCAGCGTCGACACGCAAAGCGGAGAGCGCGACGACACGCTGCGCACCGCCGAGTTCTTCGACACGGCAAAATTTTCGCAAGCACATTTCGTCACGACGGGCTTCGAGCGTGGCGCAGACGGCGGCGTCACCGCAAGAGGCACGTTGACGATCCGCGATCAGACCAAGCCGGTCGTGCTGAAAGTGCAATTCGCCGCGTCCGCACAAGGCTCGACGCTCAATGTGGACACCACGCTCAATCGTCTGGACTTCGGACTTGGCAGCAGCAACGATTGGGCCGACATCGGCAGGGATGTCGGCGTGCACGGGCACTTGGTGCTGGGCGCCAAATAGCACTTTCCTGCGCTGACATAACCATGGAAACCTGCGATCATCGCCGCGCCCGCATCCGCGGGTAGTGCGGGAAAATTCCATGTCGCAAAACCACAGCATTCGCCGCGAGGTCGGGCCTTTCGCGCTGATGTTGACCGGTCTGGGTTCGATCATCGGTTCGGGCTGGCTATTCGGCGCCTGGCGCGCGGCAGGGCTTGCCGGCCCCGGTGCGATCTGGGCCTGGGTGATCGGTGCGGTCGCGGTGACGATGATCGCGATGACATACGCAGAGCTTGGCGCGATGTTCCCGGAATCCGGCGGCATGGTGCGTTACGGCCAATACTCGCATGGTTCGCTGGTCGGCTTCGTTGCGGCATGGTCGAACTGGATCGCGATCGCTTCGGTGATTCCGGTGGAAGCCGAAGCATCGGTGCAGTACATGGCGGGGTGGGACTGGCAATGGGCCAAGGACCTGTACATGCATGCTCCCGACGGCCGCGGCGAATTGACGCCGTCGGGACTGACGATTGCCGCCGCATTGGTAATTGTATACTTTTTGCTGAACTTCTGGAGCGTGAAGCTGTTCGCGCGCTCCAATACCGCGATCACCGTATTCAAACTCGTCGTGCCCGCGCTGGCGGCCATCGCGCTGATCGCCAGTGGTTTTCACGCCGAGAATTTTCATGTCGGCGTTGATGGCGGCGTGCATCTGATCGACTTCGCCGCCGTGCTCAATGCGGTCGCCACCGCCGGCATCATTTTCAGTTTCAACGGCTTCCAGACGCCGGTGAACCTGGCCGGCGAAGCGCACAATCCGGGGCGCAACGTACCGCTCGCAATCTTTGGCGCGATCCTGCTGTCGACCATCATCTATCTGCTGCTGCAGGTTGCCTACCTGGGCGCGGTTCCGCCGGAATTGCTCGCCAAATCCGGCTGGCATGGTATCGACTTCAGTTCACCGTTCGCTGACTTGGCAAAACTGCTCGGTATCTTCTGGCTCGCGAACTTGTTGTTCGCCGATGCTTTCATCAGCCCGAGCGGCACCGGCATTACCTACACCGCGTCGACCGCGCGCATGATCTATGGCATGCAGAGGAACGGCACCATGCCGGCGATTTTCGGCACGGTGCATCCCAAGTACGGCGTGCCGCGACCGGCGATGTGGTTCAACCTCGCTGTTGCGTTCGTGTTCCTGTTTTTCTTCCGCGGCTGGGGCACGCTGGCGGCGGTGATTTCGGTGGCGACGATCATCTCGTATCTGACCGGCCCGATCAGCGCGATGACGCTGCGCCGCACCGCACCCGAGTTACATCGTCCGCTGCGCACGCCGGCGCTGCCCGTATTCGCGTGCCTCGCGTTCATCGTTTCGACTGAGCTGTTGTACTGGGCGAAGTGGCCGCTGACCGGCGAAATCATCCTGCTGATCGTGGTCGCGCTGCCGATATACTTTTACTACCAGGCGCGCATTGGCTGGCGTGATTTCGGCCGCCAGCTGCGCGGCGCGACGTGGCTTATGGCGTATCTGCCGGCAATCGCGTTCGTCTCCTACATCGGCAGCCGCAAGTTCGGTGGCCTGGACTACATCCCGTACGGCTGGGATCTCGTCGTCGTCGCCATTGTCGGCCTGATCTTCTACGGGTGGGGCCTGCGCTGCGGCTGGCGCACACCGGATGTCATCGCGGCACAGGGCACACCTATATAAGAAGTAGGCTCCCTTCACTTCAGGAAGGCGCGCACGCTTGCGGCGTCGAAAGGCCAGCCGAGTTCGCGGCCGCTATCTGTGTGCAGCACCGGTACGCGCTCGCCGTAGCGCGTTTCCAGTTCCGCGTTACCGTCAATGAAGACGCTGGCGAAGTCCGGCACGCGTGCCTGCGCGAGCACGGCTAGCGCTTCGTCGCAAAGCTGGCAGTCGTCGCGTTGATAGAGTGTCAAGCGCATCGGCGTAGAATACCTGCTCCCCCGTCCCCATTTTTCTCGCGCATGGCTGTCAGCGTTTTTGATCTCTTCAAGATCGGCATCGGTCCGTCGTCGTCGCACACGGTGGGGCCGATGCGTGCGGCTGCGCGTTTCGTCACGCGCTGGCTCGATGACAAAGGCGTGCTCGACAAGGTCGCGCGTATCCGCGGCGAGCTGTTCGGCTCGCTCGCGCACACCGGTCGCGGTCACGGCACGGACAAGGCAGTGCTGTGCGGATTTGAAGGTGAATGGCCGGACAAGATCGACCCGGATGTGATTCCGGCCAAGCTCGAGCGCATCCGCACTCATAAAAAAATCCGCCTGCTTGGCAAGCATGAGATCGCGTTCGACGAAAAGAACGACCTGATTTTCAACAAGCGCACGAAGCTGCCGTATCACAGCAACGGCATGCGCTTTACCGCATACGACGCTGCCGGCAACGAATTGGCCACACGCGATTACTACTCCGTCGGCGGCGGTTTCGTCGTCAATCACGATGAAGCCGCGGAAGATCGCATCGTCGCCGACACGACCGCCCTGCCCCATCCGTTCCACAGTGGCGATCAATTGCTCAAGGCCTGTGAGGAATCGGGCAAGAGCATCGCCCAGGTGATGTTCGAAAACGAGAAGGTTTGGCGCAGCGAAGCGGAGATACGGACCGGATTGCTGACGATCTGGAAGGCGATGCAAGATTGCGTCGCGCGCGGCATGCGTCAAAGCGGCGTGCTGCCGGGCGGACTCAAAGTGCAGCGGCGTGCACCGGCAATGGTGAAGGAATTGTGCGATCGCCCGGAAGCTGCGCTTAAAGACCCGCTGACAATTCTCGATTGGGTGAACCTGTACGCGTTGGCGGTGAACGAGGAGAACGCTGCGGGCGGCCGCGTCGTCACCGCGCCGACGAACGGCGCGGCCGGCATCATTCCGGCGGTGCTGCACTACTACTCGCGTTTCGTCCCCGGTGCGACCGAACAGGGCGTACTCGATTTCCTGCTCACCGCCGGCGCGATCGGGATTCTTTACAAGGAAAACGCCTCGATCTCCGGCGCCGAAGTCGGCTGCCAGGGCGAAGTCGGGGTCGCCTGCTCGATGGCCGCGGGCGGGCTCACCGCCGCGCTGGCGGGCAGCATCTTTCAAGTGGAGAACGCCGCCGAAATCGGCATGGAACACAATCTCGGTTTGACCTGCGATCCGATCGGCGGCCTCGTGCAGATTCCCTGCATCGAACGCAACGCGATGGGCGCGGTCAAGGCGATCAACGCCCAGCGCATGGCCATGCGCGGCGACGGCAAACATCGTGTCTCGCTCGACAAGGTGATCAAGACCATGCGCGATACCGGACGCGACATGCAGGACAAGTACAAGGAAACCTCGCGTGGTGGCCTCGCCGTCAACGTGATCGAATGTTGAAGCGTCTGCCCGCGCTGATCTTCGGTGTCGCGCTTTGCCTCAGCAGTGAAGCCAAACACATTTATCAGTACACCGATGCGGAAGGCGTCGTGCACTACACCGACGTCAAACCCGGCGAAGACGTGAAGGAAGTCAAATCGGCGCTCGTGCACACCGATCACCAACCGTTGATCCGCCTGCAACAAAGCGGCAGCGATGACGATCAAACCGAAACGTTCGTCAATGCGGCCGGCGGGCCGGTCAGTGTGGAAATCGCGTTCGAGACCGTAGAGAACGTGCAGTCGCAGCCGCCACTGCCGGCGCGCATCGTATTGCCGGGCTTGAGCGAGACGCCGGCAGTGCGCATCACACCGATCGTTCCGCACGCGAGCTTCCGCTATCAGCTGCGCTATAGCTATATGCCCGGCGATTTTCGCGCGCAGCACAGCGCCGACGCGCACTATCGCCTGCCGTTTCCGGAAAGCGAACGTTTTCCGATCGCACAAGCGTTCGGCGGCGAAAGCAGCCACACCGACAAGCAGAATTACTACGCGGTCGACATCGCCATGCCCGAAGGCACCCCGATACTCGCTGCACGCGACGGCATGGTGATGACCGTGGACAACGATTTCTACGGCGCCGGTCAGGACCTGTCCAAATACGGCGATCGCGCGAACAACATCCGCGTCGTGCATAGCGACGGTACGATGGCCGTGTATGCGCACCTGCAGCTCGAAAGCGCGCGCGTATCCGTCGGCGACCATGTGCACGCAGGCCAGCAACTGGCATTGTCTGGCAACACCGGCTTCACACGCGGCCCGCATCTGCATTTCGTCGTACAGCAAAACGTCGAGATGGACTTGATCGCCGTGCCGTTCAAGTTCACCGACGGCAACGGCGAGTTCACGCCGGAAAAGGGAATGGTGGTCGGCGGGTATTGATCCGCCGGCGTGAACCGCGCCCCGCTATAATGGGCGTTTTGCTCATCCACGCGCATGAATCACGTTGAAGAAACCCAACGCCGCCGCACGTTTGCGATCATTTCGCATCCCGACGCCGGCAAGACCACGCTGACCGAGAAACTGCTGCTGTTCGGCGGGGCGATCCAAATGGCGGGCTCCGTGAAGGGCCGCAAGGCCGCGCGCCATGCCACGTCGGACTGGATGGCGCTGGAAAAGGAGCGCGGCATTTCCGTTACGAGTTCGGTGATGCAGTTTCCGTACGAGGGCCGCATCGTCAATCTGCTCGATACGCCGGGCCATGCCGATTTCGGCGAAGACACCTACCGCGTGCTGACCGCGGTGGATTCCGCGTTGATGGTGATCGATTGTGCGAAAGGCGTCGAGGAACGCACGATCAAGTTGATGGACGTGTGCCGGCTGCGCGACACGCCGATCATGACGTTCATCAATAAGCTCGACCGCGAGGGCCGCCCGCCGATCGATCTGCTCGATGAAGTCGAGTCCGTGCTGTGTATCCAATGCGCGCCAATCACTTGGCCGATCGGCATGGGTTCGCGCCTGCGCGGCGTCTATCACCTCGTCAGCGGTGAAGTGCACGTGTTCGAACCGGGGCGCAATTTCACGCGCCAGGATTCGACTATTTTCACGTCGCTCGACGACCCGCAACTGGCAGCGCGCATCGGCGCCGACATGCTGCGCGAATTGCGCGAGGAACTCGAACTCGTGCAAGGCGCTTCGCATCCGTTCGATGCGGATGCTTATCTCGCGGGCAAGCAGACACCGGTGTTCTTCGGCTCGGCCGTAAACAATTTCGGCGTGCAACTGCTGCTTGATTTCTTCGTCGCGCACGCGCCGGCGCCGAAGCCGCGCGCCACGACCACGCGCGAAGTCGCACCGCTCGAGGAAAAACTCACCGGCTTCGTATTCAAGATCCAGGCGAACATGGACCCGATGCACCGCGATCGCGTCGCCTTCATGCGCATCTGCTCTGGCGAATTCGACGGCGGCATGAAAGCGTTCCACGTGCGCAGCGGCAAGAAGGTCAAGCTCGCGAACGCGCTGACGTTCGTGGCCAGCGAACGCGACATCGTGGAAAAAGCCTATCCGGGCGACGTGATCGGCATCCACAACCACGGCACGATCTCGATCGGCGATACCTTCAGCGAAGGCGAAGCGCTGAGCTTCACCGGCATTCCGAACTTCGCGCCGGAGCTGTTCCGCCGCGCGCGCCTGAAAGATCCATTGAAGATGAAACAGTTGCAGAAAGGCTTGGCGCAGCTATCGGAGGAAGGCGCGACGCAGTTCTTCCGCCCGTTGATGAGCAACGATCTGATTCTCGGCGCGGTCGGCGTGCTGCAGTTCGAGGTCGTCGCCTATCGCCTCAAGGACGAATACAGCGTCGACTGCGCATTCGAGAATGTCGGCGTGATCACGGCGCGCTGGATCCGCTGCAGCGACGACAAGAAACTGGCCGAATTCCGCGACAAGGCCGCGATGAATCTCGCCGTCGATGCCGCGGGCGAACTCGTCTATCTCGCGCCGACGCGCGTGAACCTGCAACTGACACAGGAACGCTGGCCCCAGATCACGTTCGCGGCGACGCGCGAACATGCGAGCGCGGTGGACGTCGCCGCTTAATTTGCGCGAAAAATCACGTCGCCCTTGAACGAGCCGCTGAAGATTTCATTGGAGTGGACGTTCGCGATATTGCGGTCGTCGAATGCCGCGAAGATGCGATCGGAAGCGGGCGCCGTCTGCGCGAGCGGAGCCTGAGCGGGCTTGTGTTGCGGCCACATGGTGACCGCCACGATCAACGCAGCGGCTAAACCCATGCCCGCACGGCGTAGATTGCGCCAGCGTCCCGCGGCCACGCGTGCCGGCGCGGCTTGCGTGCGCGTGTGTGCATAGGCGCGGTGCGCATCGGACATTGCGGCGAGTTCCGCGCTCAAGGCGCCGGACGCGGGCTCCAGGGCACGCGTGAAGTGCAGCAGGTCGGACTGCAATGCCGACTGCGCAATTTCGGTGATGATGCGTTCCGCGTCGGCCGGGCGTTCGCCCTGCGCCAAGGCAACCAGCATATCGGCGTCCGGCAACGTGGAATCATCGCGCGTGGCCTGGCGATACAGATTGGCGAGTGTCGGTTTATTCATACAGTTCACCTAGTCCCATTAAAGCAAGCCGCGCGCGCAACGTTTGCAGTCCGCGATCCAGCAGCTTGCGCGCTGCTTCTTCCGAAGTGCCGCCGAGTTCGCCGATCTCGCGCAAGCTGAAACCCTGCAGATACAGGGCAACCGCCTCGCGCCGGCGCTGCGGCAACTCCGCCAGACACGCCGCCACGCGATCGAAATCCTGCGTACCGCCTGCGGTCTGCTCCGGTCCGGCCGCCGTCGCCAGCATGGCTTCGGAGCCTTCGCCCTCGCCTTCCGGCAAGGGTTCGGCCGGTCTCGATCGGGCCGCGCGGATGGCATCGATTACCGTCGACAGCACCACTCTCTGAATATAAGACGTATGAAAGGCGGCCGACCGGTCACGTTCCAGCGCTTTCCACAGCCGGATGCGGACTTCCTGCTCGATATCGGCCGGGTCGATGCCGTACTGACCCAGCCCGTGGCGCTCGATCAGTGCACGGACTTTCGCGCCGTAGTCGACGAGCAGCTGCTGCAGGCGGGCCTGGAGGACGCGGTCGAGGGTCATGAAGCGCCAAGTATCGTGGATGACGCCGCGCTGCGTCCTGTCACCCGGCTATGTACCTCTGCATGTGCTCGAGTTCTTCGGCCTGATCCTCGATCACAGCCTTGACCAGATCGCCGATCGACAGCATGCCGACAACATTGCTGCCTTCGACCACCGGCAAATGGCGCACGCGCTTGTCTGTGACCAGCTTCATGCAGTGATTGACCGTGTCGTGCGGCGTGACCGTGAGCACCGGCGCGGACATGATGTCGCGCACCGGCGTGTCCTTCGACGAGCGGCCCTTGAGGATCACCTTGCGTGCGTAGTCGCGTTCGGAAACGATGCCGCGCAGATTCACGCCTTCCATGACCAGCAGCGCGCCAATGTATTTGTCGGCCATCAGCCGGATCGCCTCGAGCACCGGAGCATCCGGTGCGATCGCGTAGATCGCCGAACCCTTGCCTTCCAGCAAATGTCTCACCAAGCGCATACGGACCTCCTTGCACCGAGCGTAGCGACTAACCTGATTCTAGCGCAGCGGCGGCGCGGCGGCGGAAGGTTTTTCCGCCGCGAGCGCGGCATGATGCGCATCGATCAGATACAGCGGCCGCTGCTTGGCTTCCATGTACAAGCGCCCGAGGTATTCGCCGATAAGGCCGAGCGCCATGAGCTGCGCGCCGCCGAGGAACAGCACGACCACCATCAGCGTCGGATAGCCGCGTACCGGGTCGCCAAAAAACAGCGCCTTGCCGAACACGAACAAGGCGAACACAAAGGCGAGTAACGCTGTGAGCACGCCGACATAGGTGGCGATCTTCAGCGGCGCCGTCGAAAACGAGGTGATGCCTTCGAGCGCGAAATTCCACAACCGCCAGTAGTTGAACTTGCTGGCGCCGGCGAAACGCGGATCGCGGTCGTAGACGACAGCCTTCTGCTGATAGCCGACCCAGGTGAACAGCCCTTTCATGAACCGTTGGCGCTCGCGCAACTGTTTCAAACCGTCGAGCGCGCGGCGGCTGAGCAAGCGGAAGTCGCCGGTATCGCGCGGCACGGGGGTCGCGCTGAGCCGGCTCATGACGCGATAAAAACCCGCCGCCGTCAGCTTTTTGAAGCCGGTTTCTCCGGCGCGCGACGAGCGCGTGCCGTAGACGATGTCGTTGCCTTCGCGCCAATAGCGCACGAATTCCGGGATCAGTTCCGGCGGATCCTGCAGATCGGCGTCGATGATGATGGCGGCGTCCGCATCAGCATGGTCGAGACCCGCGGTGAGCGCGAGTTCCTTGCCGAAGTTGCGGCTGAGCTTCAGCGTCGACACGCGCGTGTCGGCTGCACGCAGGGATTCCATCACCGCCCAGGTGTCGTCGCGGCTGCCGTCGTCGATATACAACACCGTGCTGCGCAGATCGAGCGGGTCGAGCACGGCAACGAGGCGCTTGTGGAATTCGCGCAAGCCTTCGGACTCGTTGTACGCGGGAACGACGACGCAGATCTCGGTCATGGCAGGCGCGGCAAAAACAGGACTGCCGCATCCTAGCCGAAACTCGATTGCCGACGAAACCGCGGCGCCGCAGCAGCTTGCTCTTGACAAGTTCAAATTTATTTCCATAATTCCGGAATTATGAAACTATCTGATGCAATCGCCGCGCTCAAGGCGCTGGCCCACACGCGGCGCCTGGAGCTTTATCGCCTGCTCGTCCAGGCCGGTCCCGCCGGCATGACCGTCGGCGCACTGCAAGTACAGACCCACCACGCCGCCGCGACACTGACCAATCACCTGAACGCGCTGCGCCATGCCGGACTGGTCAAGGATCGCCGCGACGGCCGCAACATCTGGTGCTGCGCCGATTACGCGCGCATGAATGCGCTACTTGGCTATCTCACCGAAAACTGCTGTGCCGGGGAAACCTGCGGCCCGACTGCCGCGTGTGCGCCGGCGCCACTCAAACCCAAACGGAGAATCCGCCGATGAAACGCTTTCATGTGCATGTCAATGTGCAAGACCTCGACCAGAGCATCCGCTTCTACGAACAGTTGTTCGGCGCTGGCCCAAGCGTGCGCAAGGCCGATTATGCGAAGTGGATGCTCGACGACCCGCGTGTGAATTTCGCGATTTCCCGGCGCGAACGCGCCAGCGGCGTGGACCACCTGGGTCTGCAGGCCGACGACCCGGCCGAACTCGAGCAGATCGGCGCACGCCTGCAGGCCGCTGATGCGGTGACTCTGGCCGAAACCGCCACGACGTGCTGCTATGCGCAGTCCGACAAATACTGGAGCGAGGATCCGCAAGGCTTGCGCTGGGAGACTTTCTACACGCACGGCACCGCGACGACCTATCATGCACCGGCGCAGGCTGCCGCTTGCTGCGCGCCGGCCGAAGCTGCGGAGACGAAACCGGCTGCGTGTTGCGGTCCCGGCGCCGCTGCGAACGCGCGTTGCGGATGAGCACGGTGCGACGCGTACTGTTCGTCTGCGTGGAGAACTCCAACCGCAGTCAGATGGCCGAAGCGTTCGCACGCGCGCGCGGCGGCGCGCGTGTGGACGCGCACTCGGCCGGCTCGAAACCCTCCGGACAGATCAATCCGCGCGCGCTCGCGTTCATGGCCGAACGCGGCATCGACCTGCATGCACAGCGGTCAAAATCGCTGCAGGAAATCGGTGACGCGCCGTTCGATGCCGTGGTGACGATGGGTTGCGGCGATACCTGTCCGTGGGATCCGGCGCCGCGGCGCGAAGATTGGGCGCTGCCGGATCCGAAACATCTGCCGGATGACGAATTCCGCGCCGTGCGCGACGAGATCGAACGCCGTGTCGTTGCGCTGTTGCGTGAATTGGGTATCGAATCATGAGCACGTTACCGCAACGCCTGTTTGCCGAATTCCTCGGCAGTGCCGCCCTGCTCGCGATCGTGGTCGGCTCCGGGCACATGGGCGAGTCGCTGGCGAACGGCAACGCCGCCGTAGCCCTGCTCGCGAACTCGACCGCGACGGGCCTCGGGCTATGGGTGCTGATTGTGTTGCTCGGGCCGATTTCCGGCGCGCATTTCAATCCGGCCGTCAGCGTGACGTTTGCCGTGCGCGGCGAGCTGTCGCACAGCGATGCGGCAATGTATATTTGTGCGCAAATCCTCGGCGCGATCGCCGGTGTCGTCGTTGCGCATCTGATGTTCGATCTCGCGCCGCTCATGACCGGCGTGAAAATCCGCACCGGCATCGGGCAATGGCTCAGCGAAGCAATCGCCACGGCCGGCCTGCTGCTCACGATCCTGCTCGGCCTGCGGGCGCGACCACATGCAGTGCCGGCGCTGGTCGGCGCCTATATTGCCAGCGCCTACTGGTTCACCGCGTCGACGTCGTTCGCAAATCCCGCGGTGACGCTCGCGCGTTCCTTTACCACCACGTTTGCCGGCATCCGTCCCCTGGATGTGCCCGCGTTCGTCATCGCGCAATGTGCCGGCGTGCTCGTCGCGCTCATCGTATTGAAGTTGCTGCTGCGCGATCCAGTGCGCGCAAACACTCCGCAAGCCACGGCTACTTCGGCAGATAACTGACGCCACCCAACTGCCGCACCTGGCGCTCGATCCAATCGGCGTGATGCGATACATACGCAGACGGTCGATCCGCGCGCAGTTTCCTCGGATTCGGCAGCACGGCAGCGAGCAGCGCCGATTCGTGCGCGGTCAGCTGGCTCGGCGCCTTGCGAAAGAACTCGCGCGCGGCAGCATCGGCACCGTAAACGCCATCGCCGAATTCGGCGATGTTCGCGTATACCTCGAGAATGCGCCGCTTCGGCCAGGTAACTTCCAGCAAAATGGTGAAATAGGCTTCCAGGCCCTTGCGCACGAAACTGCGGCCGCCCCACAGGAACAGGTTCTTCGCGGTCTGCTGGCTGATCGTGCTCGCGCCGCGCAGACGTTCACCGTCGTCGGCCTCATCGAGCGCATCGGCGATCGCCTGCACATCGAAGCCGTGGTGCAGCGGGAATTTCTGGTCCTCGCCGGCAACCAGCGCGATCGGCAACAACGGTGAAATACTCGACGCCGGCGTCCAGCGGTAGCGCGTGGCATAGCCGCGTTCGCCGCTACGCCATGCCGCAAAACTGCGCTCGAGCATGAACGCGGACGTTGGCGGCGGCACGAAGCGCAGCAGCAGCACCAGCAGCCAAGTCACCACGAGCCATGCCAGCGCCAGTTTCCAGGCGAGCCGCCACAGAGCCCGCCAGATATTTTTACGCGCTCGTGAGTTCGTTGCGGCCATTCGAGTCGTCATCGCCATCAGCGGCGAAAGATGACCAACCGCGCCGGTTTGTGCAATAGTCGACCGCAGTGTTGAAATCGCGCGATCCGCGCCGCATCTGTTCCGTCCATGTCAAATTCCCCCGAAGATTTCCTGCGCCGATTCGAACTCGAGCGCGCCGACGTGCGTGGCGTACTCGTGCGCCTGGACGAGTCCTGGAAGCAGGTGCGCGCGCGCGCCGATTATCCGCCGGCATTGGCCGAGTTGCTGGCGCAGACGCTCGCGGCCAGTGCGCTGTTCACCGGCAACATCAAATTCGAAGGCTCGTTGTCGATCCAGCTCAAGGGCGCCGGGCCCTTGACCCTGCTGTTCGCCGAATGCGGACACGACGGGCGGCTGCGCGGGCTCGCGCGCTGGCAGGGTGAAGTGCCCGAGGATTTTCGCCTGCTCGGCGAGGACCGCTCGCCGCTGCTCGCGATCACCATCGACAATCGCGGCAGCGGCCAGCGCTACCAGGGTCTGGTGCCGGTCGAGGATGCGCAACTGGCGACGCTGTTTGAGCGCTACTTCGCGCGCTCCGAGCAGTTGCCGACGCGCGTCGTGCTCGCCAGTGACGGCGAACGCTGCGCGGGCCTGATGCTGCAGCAACTGCCGCAGTCGGCGATTTCAGAGCACGATCCGGATGCGTGGAACCGCGTCGGCCATCTGCTCGGCAGCGCGACGCCGGCGGAACTGCTGCGGCTGCCCGCGGAACAGCTGCTGTTCCGCCTGTTCCACGAAGAACAGGTGCGCCTGCACGGCCCGCACGCGCTTGCGTTTGGCTGCCGCTGCTCACGCGAGCGCGTGGCCGACGTGCTGCGTTCGATTGGGCGCGAGGAAGCCGAAGCGTCGGTACGCGAGGACGGCACTGCGGAAGTCACCTGCGAATTCTGCAATACGCGTTATCAGTTCGATCGCGTCGACATCGAGCAGATTTTCCGCACCGCCGAAAGTGCGCCGGCGCCGCCGACCCGGCATTAGGGAGCCGTTGAATAAGCGTCGCGAGCGAAGACAGGTTGCGCGACGCCGGAGCGCAGGAACCGGAATTTACTTGAATGTAAATGAGGATTCCGAGCACCGCCGGCGCGCAAGGTGTCGAGCGCAGCAGCTTATTCAGAGGTTCCTAGAAGCTGCCGGGCGTCCTTTCGATCCACACATGCGCTGGCTGCGGCCGCGCATACAGGAAGCCTTGGCCGAATTCGCAACCGAGCTGCACGAGCAGTTCGTGCTGCGCTTCGGTCTCGATGCCTTCAGCGATCACCTGCATGCCGAGCGCGCCGGCGAGCGCGATGATTGCGCGCACGATGGTCGTACTGCCGGTTTTTTCTCCGCCGAGTTCGGCGATGAAGGAGCGGTCGATCTTCAGCGACTGCACCGGATACTGGTGCAGATAGCTCAGCGATGAATAACCGGTGCCGAAATCATCGAGCGAGACACTCGCGCCGGCATGGCGCAGCGCCTGCAGCAACCGCGTCGCCGCCGGCGGATTCTCGATCAGCGTGCGTTCGGTCACTTCGATGCGCACGCTCGACGGCTTGATCGAGTGGCGCTGCAGCAGCGCGAGCAGCGTCTGGTCCAGGGTTTCGCTGCGGAAATGCTTGCCCGACAGATTGATGCCGATGAACTTGCCGCCGGCCAGCAGCGGCGGCGCGATTTCGCACACACGCTGGAACATCTGCCAGTCGATCTGTTCGGCGGCGCCGCTGTCTTCGGCAATGGCGAGAAAGTCCGCGGGTTTGAGAATGCCGCGTTCCGGATGCTGCCAGCGCAACAGCGCTTCGTAGCCGACTACGCCGCGATCGGAAAGGCGCACAATCGGCTGGAAGAACGGCACGAATTCGTTGCGCGCTATCGCGCGGCGCAAATCGCTTTCGATTTCCAGCAGCTGCATCGCTTCCTGATGCAGATGCTCGTCGAACAGTGCATAGCGGTGCCGCCCCTCGGCCTTCGCGCGGTACATCGCGACGTCGGCGTCGCGCAGCAATTCCTCGGGTTTACGGTAACGCGATGACACCATCGCGATGCCAATGCTAGTGGACGTGAAGATTTCCTTGCCCCCGAGCCGCACCGGCGCATTGAGCACATCGATCACGCGCTGCGCCATCGCGCAGGCCGCGTCGGCATCGGCGACTTCGTGCAGCAAAATCGCAAATTCGTCGCCGCCCAGGCGCGCGACCAGATCACGCGCTTCCAGACACGCTGCGATGCGTCCGCCGACTTCGTTGAGCAGTTCATCGCCGAACAGATGACCGACCGAGTCGTTGACGACCTTGAACCGGTCCAGGTCGAGGAACAGCACGGCGAAACGCTGTTGCGGATCGCTCGCATAGATGACGAGCGCCTGCGTCAGGCGTTCGAGCAGGAAATTGCGGTTCGGCAGGCCGGTCAGCGCGTCGTGCAGCGTTTCGTGCTTGAGCTGGCGTTCCATGCGCTCGCGCACGGCAATGTGTTCGCGCAACTCGCGGTTCGCGGCCGCGAGTTCGCTCGTGCGCTCGATCACGCGCTGCTCCAGGTCCACATACGCGTGCTTGAGCGACTCGGCGTTGCGCTTGCGTTCCAGCGCGTTGGCGATGTGATACGAGACGAACGTGAGCAGCTCCTGATCGCGCGGCGTGAAGCGGTGCTCCTCGGAATGGCTCTGCACGGCGAGTACACCGACCGCCTTGTCGTCGCAGATCAGCGGTACGCCGAGCCAGCTTCGCGAACGCGCCCCGATCGGCTGCGCGGCGCCGCTCGCATAAAGTTTTTCCAGGCCTTCGCGGTCGGCCATCAGCGCGCTGCCTGTGCGCAGCACGTATTCGGTCAAGCCGCTACCGAGCGGTCGTGGAAAGCGCTTGGCATCGCGTTCGTCGACCGAGTACGGAAACGTCAGTTGTTTGTCGTCGTTGTCCAGCAGCGCGATGTAGAAATTGCGCGCGTACAGCAAACCGCCGACCGCACGATGCACCGCGGCGTAGAAATCATCGAGGCTTTCGGTGCTGTTCGCGAGCTCGGCGATGCGGAACAAGGCGGCCTGCAGGCGCTCGCCACGCTGACGTTCGAGCACCTGCTGCTGCAACAGGCGATTGGCTTCGCGGAGCGCGTCAGTGCGTTCGGCGACGCGGCGTTCGAGTTCCTCGTGGACGAGGCGCCGCTCGAGCGCGGTCTGGATGTGCTGGGCGACGTAGGTCAGCAGTTCCTGATCGCGCTCGGTGTAACGCGCGTTTTCGGAATAGCTCTGCACGACGAGTCCGCCGACGACTTTGCCGCCGCGCCGCAACGGCACGCCGAGCCAGTCGACGCAATCCGGACCGAAATCGCGCAGCGGCCCAACCAGTGCTTCGATTTGTGGCAGCGTGCCGCGGATCGGCATGCCGCGGCGAAGCAGGTGCCAGGTGATGCTGCCCTCGCGCTCGAACATCGGATATTCGCGTTCGGGTACCGGGGCGTCGGTGTCGGCCACATCGACGAAATACGGAAAACGCAGCGTCTCGCGCAGTTCGTCGTAGAGCGCGATATAGAAATTTTCGGCGTACATCAGGCTGCCAACGATCGCGTGCAGCGCCCGGTATACTTCGGGCATCTCCTTGTCGGCACTGGCCAGATCGGCGATCGCGAATAGCGCGCGTTGCAGGCGCTCGGCCTGGGCAAGGCTCGCGATCGAATCACGCCAGCCTTCCAGCGCGCGCACGTCCTGGACGGGTTCCGGCGTTTCGAGCACTTCGGCGAGTGCGCCGACCTCTGAGCCGGTTATTGTGCGCTGCAAGTTAGACATAATGAAATCGTTTTCCCTCAGCGTCTAGTCTAACTATTTTTGCCCCGGGCACCCACTGCGGAAACTCCTCAGTATCTGTTATTTTTTCGTGATTTGAGCTATACTTCGCATGCAGGATTGCGCTTTGCAGCAAGCGGAACTTTGACACGCAAATTGCAGTCTCTTAACAACGCAAAGAAACAGTTGGCTGACCCAATGCGTATTTTGTTCGCCCTGCTGATCACGATGTTCTCGTCTGCGCTTGCGCTGGCGCAGACGCCCGTGGCCGCGGCAACGAATAGCGCGCAGCAAAATGCCACGCCGCTGTGGGGGACGTCCGACGGCCGCATCCTGGCGATGATCGCGTTCCACAGCAGCCCCGGTGCGCCGGTGCTGCCGCAGGCGCCACAGATCAGCTCCGCAGTCGACTGGCAGCTCGTCGACATCACGAATTTCGTCAATGGCGGCCTGTCGCTGCGTCTGAACAGCAATGTCGGCGCGTACGCAAATTTCGGCCGCGGCATCGTGCTCGCGCCGCTCAATTCCGCCGCTGCTTCGCTCGGTTGCGATTCGACTTTGGCATTCTCTCTCGCGGCCTTGTGCCCGGCACGCAACATCCTGAGCGATCGCGGCGAATTCCACGTCGGCACCGACGTGAGCGCCGGCAGCTTCGACTTCGATCTGAACTACGGCATTGCCTGGTTGCGCAATGGCGCGCAGACGCACGTTGATGGCGCGCCGCCGCAGGAACTGTTCAACAACATCGGCAACGCATCGTTGCCGACGCTGGTAATTCCGAATCTGCAGATCGCCGGCATGCTGAACTCCGGCGTCGGTGCAGAAGGCCGCTGGCATTGGGACGACACGCAAAGCATCGACGTCGGTGCCGCACTGAGCCGTCTGCAGCTGGAACTCCCCGGTAGTCCGCTGGCGCCGGTATTCAACCAGGCCGCGTTGAGCTTCGGCGTGCATCACGGCGATTTCAGCGGCGTAATCGTCGGTCGCGTACTCGGCCCAACCGATCCGCTGACGAGCGGTCAACACTGGAGTTCCGTGGATCTGGGAATTTCCTGGCGTGCGCCGTGGCGCGGCGTCTTCAGCGTCGGCGCGCAGAATCTGTGGTCTTCCGGCACGCCGCCGCTGCTCAGTGAATCCACGCACGAAGTCGACCCGAGCCAAGCGCGCGTGCCGTACGTGCAATACCACCAGGACCTATAGTCCGGATCACCTTCACGCGACCGGTCCCATGCGGGCTGTTTCTGCACGTCTGCATCGATGACCGAAAACACTGATCGCCACTGGAATCGTGCGCAGCGCTATCTGGGCGAAGGCAATCTTGATGCCGCCCGCGTTTGCCTGGAATCGGTGCTGTTGCGCAACCCCGCACACACGGGCGCGCACCTGCAATTGAGCGACATTGCCTGGGATGATGATCGCGTGCGCGATTCCGCACGGCATGCCCTGGATGCCGCGCGCGATCTGCCCGACGATGCGGAATACATCGTCACGATCAGTGCGGCGCTGCTGCGCGCCGGGGAAGTCGTGGCGACGTGCCGTTGCCTGGACCATCGCGTGCTGGCGACGACCCGCTCGATTCCGGCACTGCTGCGCATGGCCGACCAGCGCGCCATGCTCAACGAAAGTGCCGCGACGCTTGCGCTCTACGATCGTGCAATCGCCGCTGGCGCAGGCGGGCCGGACATCCACTTCGGTCGTGGCGTACAACTGATTTTCAATGACCGCGTCAAGGAAGCAGAAAAGGAATTGCTCGCTTGCGTGCGCCTGCAGCCCGGCTTCGGCCGCGCCTGGCAGGAGTTGTCACGGCTGCGTAAACAAACGGCTGCAGACAACCACCTCGCGGAGCTGGCCAAGGTCTTGCGCGTCGTCGCGCCCGGCAGCTACGAGGAAGCCAGCATCGAATTCGCCCGCTACAAGGAATTGGAAGACCTCGGTCGGTTCGACGAGGCCTGGCAGGCGCTCGCCCGCGGCAATGCAATCATGTACGCGCGGCATCAGCATGACCCAGCGCGCACGCGCACATTATTCGAAAAATTGACGAGCGCGTGTAGCGCGGACTTCCTGCGCCCCGGCGATATTCCTCACGCCGGCCCGCAGCCTATCTTCATCATCGGCATGCCGCGTTCGGGCACGACCGTGCTCGACCGCCTGCTCGGCAACCACTCGCTAGTGGCCTCGGTTGGCGAACTCGACGATTTTGCCTGGCAGCTGCGCTGGGCCGCGGATCACTGCAAGACCCTCGATGACACCGTGATTGAGCGCCTGCCGCGTATCGACTACACGCAGTTGGGCCAGCGCTATCTGGACCAGACGCAATGGCGCGCTGGAGGCAAGGCGCTGTACACCGACAAGCTGCCGCGCAACTGGATGATCGCCGGCCTGATCCGCAAAGCATTGCCTGGTGCGCGGATCATCAATCTGGTGCGCGAGCCGATGGATGTGTGCTTCTCCAATTTCCGCGCGCTGTTTGCCGATGCGTTCGCACATATCTACAACCTGGACGCGCTCGCTTCACATTACCGGGTGTACCAGCGCACGATGGCGCACTGGCATGCGGCAATGCCGGGACAGATCCTGGACGTGCGCTACGCCGATCTGGTGGATGACCCGGAAGCTACACTGCGCCAAGTGCTCGCGTTCTGCGGCCTGGCGTGGGAACCCGATTGCGCCGATCTGACCCGCAACCGCGGTGCGGTTTCCACTTTGAGTGCTGTCCAGGTGCGCGAACCGGTGCACAAGCGCTTCGTTGACACGTGGCGCCGTTACGAACGCCAGCTCGCCCCGCTGCAGCGGGCGCTCGCCGCGTGAGCGGTGAAAAAATCATGAAATCTCTCCGAACTGGAAGATAAGATTTCACGATCTTTCAAAGACTTGCTCATGAGACCCGGAAGGGATTCCCATGTTAAGCAAATGTTGCTAGTATCGGAAGTTGCCAAGGCCTTAGGTGTGCCGATTTGGCTGTTCCCGGTACGTTTTGTCCCGAAATCTGTTGTATACAACCCTGACGTTGGAGAGTGTAATGAGACTCGACGTGAATAAACTTTCGTCGGCGGTACGCCTGGCCTTGTCGGTCGGAGCGGTCGCCACCGCCGGTACGTTGACCGCGCAAGCGCAGACGACCGATCAAAAAAGCCAGTCCCTAGAAACCATCGTTGTAACCGGTTCGAATATCCGTCGTGTGGATATCGAAACGGCCAACCCGGTCGTCACCATCGACGCCGCAGCGATCCAGAACACCGGCAAACTGACCCTGGGCGACATCGTCCAGAGCCTGCCGGCCAACATGAACGGCACCAACCCGCAGGTCAACAACGCCGGCGGCAGCGGTTCATCCGTGGTCAGCCTGCGCGGCCTCGGTTCGCAGCGCACGCTGGTCCTGATCGACGGCCACGTCGTGTTGAACAAAGACATCAACTCGATTCCGATCAACGCGGTGGAACGCGTGGAAGTCCTGACCTCCGGCGCATCGGCGATCTACGGTTCGTCGGCGATCGGCGGCGTGGTCAACGTCATCCTGAAGAAGAACTACCAGGGCGCGCAGTTCAGTGCCGACTACGGTATTTCCGATCATGACGACGGCCAGCGCAAGGGCGTGCATTTCCTGTTCGGCCACACGTCGGATAAGGGCAGCCTGATGGCTGGCATCGACTACAACAAGCAGGACAGCGTGCTGCAGTCGCACCGCGCGTTCTCGCATGATGCCAAGTCGTTGTACGGCCGCGGCAGCGGCATCAGTGGGAGCGGTTCACCGATCGGCGCAATCCCAGCCGAATTCGATCCTGCCAATGTCGCTCCGGGTGGTTCGGCCACTGGCGCGAACGGTCGCTTCGCGATTCCGGGCAGCGGTCCGCTGTTCGACAATTACCATTGCCGCACGCTGGCGCACACGCCGGGCACGAGCGGCGCGAATGCGCTGACCGACTACCACT
>Ga0163163_10000403_pt1 | contig 40776 bp, 31 predicted proteins | sample S65metaG_FD_119766 | JGI IMG/M metagenome (GOLD analysis project Ga0163163, IMG submission 119766) | Switchgrass rhizosphere microbial communities from Kellogg Biological Station, Michigan, USA - S6-5 metaG | ecosystem: Host-associated > Plants > Roots > Rhizosphere > Soil | place: USA... | reverse complement strand
GCCCCAACATCACGTTTTCGTTGCAGACGAGTGGTGCGACGGGTATCGGACCCGCACCCAGTTTCTCTGCGCAGCAGATTTTTGCAACCGGCGCAGTCCCGGCTGCCGTCGCGAACGCGGATTTGAACGGTGACGGCCGAGCTGATCTCGTCATAGCGAATTATTCGGACGATACCGTCTCGGTGTTGTTCAACACGACGCCGCCCGGCGCGGCAACATCGACATTTGCTGCGCAGCAGACGTTCGCGACGGGAAATGGTCCGAGATCAGTGGCGACGGCAGACATAAACGGCGACGGGAAAATAGATTTGATTGTTACCAGCAGCGATGACACGATCTCCGTGCTGCTCAACACGACAATAGCGGGTGCGGCGACGCCGAGTTTCGCCGCGGCACAGACCTTCAACGCGTTCGGATTCGGGCAAGCACCAACCTCGGTCACCACAGCCGACATGAACGGCGATGGCAAGCTCGACTTGATTGTGTCGAACTTCTGCTGTGATTTTAATAGCACAGTAGCGGTGCTCCTCAACACCACTGACGCGGGTGCAATTTCACCCAGTTTCGCCACTGCACAAGTCTTTGACGTTGGCTCCGACGGGCGTTCGGTCTTCGTCGGCGATGTCAATGGCGACGGCTCGCCCGACCTGGCCGTCGTAAGTCAGATCGATAACACGGTATCCGTGCTGCTCAGCACGACTGCGCCAGGTACGACGACGGTGACTTTTGCCACACCGCAGGCTTTCAGTACCGGCTCCGCGCCGACCTGCGTCGCCCTCGCAGACATCAATGGTGATGGCAAGCTCGATCTGATCGTGACCAATCATAGCGGCGACAATGTCTCGACGCGCATCAACACGACGACTCCGGGAGCGTCCACGCCAAGTTTTGATGCTCAGCAGACATTCGTTACCGGCATTGCAGGATTTGGCAGCGCGAGATTCGTCCGCGTCGGTGATACCAACGGCGACGGCAAACCCGATTTGATCGTCGTCAATGAGCTCTCCAACAACGTCTCAGTGCTGCTCAACATTACGGTGCCGGGCGGGGCAAACGCGAACTTCGCTACACAGCAGATGTTTACGACCGGCCCTTTTCCGCTGAGTGTCGCCTTGGTCGATCTCAATGGTGACGGCAAAGTCGATTTGGTCGCGACGAATTCTCAAGACAATACGATCTCGGTGTTGCTCAACACCACCGCGGCGCCGACAGCCGCCGCACCAAGCTTCGCTGCCCAGCAGCCCTTCACCACTGGACCATTTCCGGAATCTATCGTTGCCACAGATATCAACGGCGACGGCAAGCGTGATCTGATCACTCCGAACCTCAATGACAGCACCGTCTCGGTGCTGTTCAACACAACAACGCCAGGCGCTGCGACACCGAATTTCGCTGCGCAGCAGGCATTCGCAACCGGCACCTCTCCAGTTGCAGTCGCGGTCTCCGATTTGAATGGCGACGGCCAAGCTGATCTCGTCGTGGCCAACTTCCTCGACAATAACGTGTCGGTGTTGTTCAACACGACCACACCCGGTGCGGCGACGCCGACATTTGCCGCACAGCAGACTTTCGCGACTGGCAATCTTCCGCGGTCCGTCACCGTGGTTGATGTAAATGGTGATGGCGAGCCCGACCTGATCGTCGCGAATCTCAGCGATGACACAGTCTCGGTGCTGCTGAACACCACCGCGCCAGGCGCCACAACGCCGAGCTTCGCCGCCCAGCAAACATTCTCTACAGGTTCGTCGTTCTCTCAACCCAACTCGGTCACGGCAGCCGACATCAACGGCGACGGCAAGCCAGACCTGATCGTCGCCAATCGCAACGCCAATTCGGTCGCCGTGTTACTCAACACGACCGCACCGGGAGCTGCTGCCAGCTTCGCCGCCCAGCAGGCTTTTGCCACCGGACTGTTTCCTTTTTCGGTCACTACATCGGACGTCAACGGTGACGGCATGCCCGACATCGTCGTCGCGAACCGCGATGACATGACGATCTCGGTTCTGCTCGACACCACCGCGCCCGGCGCTGCGACGCCGAGCTTCGCCGCGCAGCAGACGTTCGCTACCGGTAATAAGCCTGTTTCCGTTGCCATGACCGACTTAGACGGTGACGGCAAGCCCGACCTGATCGCCGCCAATAATACCGACAGCAATATCTCCGTACTACTCAACACAACGACTCCGGGCGCCGTGACGCCGACCTTCGCCGCGCAACAGACATTCTCGACGGGCTCCGGTCCAGACTCCGTAAACGCAGCGGATGTGAATGGCGACGGCACACCTGATCTGATCGTCGCAAACGGAGGCGGCAGTACCATCTCGGTGCTGGCGAACACCCAATATCAGGTCACAATCGCCGGCAGCCCTGCAACCGGAACGATCGTGCACGACTACATCTTCGCCAACGGATTCGAATGAATCGCGCGTCGATTGTTGTTGATCGGCGGAACGTCCAAGCCACCGATCACGGCGGTGCGAATGTCACAGCGTACTGACTCCCGCCATCACGACCAGCGTATAAGCCGCCAAGAACAGGCAGGCGCAGCCGAGGATCATCTTGTACGGCGCCAGCTTGCCGGCGAGATTGGCAAGTTTGTTGGTGAAGTCGTTGCTACCAATCAGCGAGCGCAATTGCGGCAGGCCGAGGATCAGCGACAGCGCGATCACCACAAGCACCGAAGCCAGACCGATCAGCACGCGGATCGGCGCATAGCTGAAGATGCTGAGTACCTGCAGCCACTGCAACAACATGATCAGACCCCACACCAGGCCAACCAACCCGACCCAGCCTTCGACTGCTTCGAGTTTGCTGAACTGCGCGCTCAGATTCGGTTGCCGCGTCTTCACCCAGGATGCAACACCGAGCAATCCGAGCAGAATAAACAGGATCAGATTAACCAGCCACATGGGCATTCTCCTTTGTGGTTAGGTTACTAACGCCCGGCAGCGTGCCGGGCGAACATTCGCTTTAGCGGCCCGATCCTGTCAACCAGGCTCAACCCCGCGCCGCGCATGGCCGCGACCGGTATCACTACGCTGCCGAACACGCGCTGGATCGCATCGAAGCTGTGCGTGGCGATTGCATTTTCGCTGCGCCGCCGGCGTTCGTAGCGGCGCAACACCGCTGCGGAAGCGAAGTCGCGCTTGGCGTCGCACGCTGCGCTCAACGCCGCGCACAATTCATCGACATCGCGCAGGCCGAGATTCACGCCTTGTCCGGCCAGCGGATGCACGACATGCGCGGCGTCGCCGATCAGGGCGAAGCGCGGCGCGACGTAGCGCTCGGCAAGTTTCATGCGCAGCGGAAATGCTGCACGCGGCGTGGTCGCGACGATGCGGCCAAGCCTGAAATCGGCTGCGGCGCTGAGTTCATCGCGGAAGACTGCGTCGTCGAGAGCTGCCAAGCGTTCGGCCTCCGCGTTCGGTGCCGACCAGACGATCGAGGAACGTCCATCGGCGAGCGGCAGGAACGCGAGCGTCGCGCCGGGGAGGAAGCGCTGCCATGCGGTGTCCTCATGCGCGCGCTCGGTCGTGACATGCGCGACGATTGCGCGCTGCGCGTAATCGCGATCGTGCGTGGCAATGCCGAGCAGAGCGCGCAGGACCGAATCGCCGCCGTCGGCGGCAACAATCAGTCGCGCAGCGACGCGGCTGCCGTCAGCAAGTTGCAGCGTTCGACGTTCACCATCGACTTCGGTAGCAGCAACCTTGGCCGGGCAATGCAGTGCGATGCGCGCATCGTTTTGCAGCGCCTGCCATAGCACGTGTTGGATCAGCCGATTCTCGACGATGTAGCCGAGTGCTGCCGCGCCTTCGTCGGCCGCATCGAAGTGCAATTCCCCTGGCGCCAGCGCATCCCACACGCGCATGTGCCGATACGCGCAGGCGCGTGCCGCGCGGATTGTCTTCCACACGTCCAGGCGTTCGAACAGCGCGATCGACGAAGCCGCCAGTGCGACTACGCGCAGATCGACTTCGCCTTCACTTCGCCACGGCGCCGGCGCGCGCGATTCGATCATAGCGACGTCGAAGCCCGCTCGCGCCAATGCCAGTGCCAAAGCGGCGCCGACCATGCCGGCACCGACGATGGCGACGTCGTGGATTCCTCGACGGCTCACCGCAATTCACCCAGGGCCAGTCGCGGCGGCCGACCCCGAAAACCCATGCCGCGCCGAACCAGCGCTTGCTGTAGCGGCGCGATGCGGTCCACTGCGAGCAAACTCAGGCAGCGCAACAATTTGAGCGGAGGGGCGTCGTTGGCGGTCCAGCGCGCGAGGCCATCGCTCATCGCGATCGTGCCTTCGCGATCTTCGCGCCGGCGCTCGGCGTAGGTCCGCAACAGCTCCGGTGCGCCGGGATCACCGCCGCGTTCGACGAGCAATTCGGCGAGTGTGAGTGCATCGCGCAGGCCGAGATTGAAACCTTGCGCGCCGATCGGATGCAGTGTCTGCGCGGCATTGCCGACGAGCAGCGCGCGCGAGGCGTGCAGGCGTTGCGCCTGCACGCGCATGAGTGGGTACGACACGCGCTTGCCCGGCCGCGCGAGGCGACCGAGACGATAGCCGAATTTGTCTTGCACCAGCGCGATAAAGCCGACATCGTCGAGCGCGGCGACGCGGACGGCATCAACCGCTGGCACGGTCAGCACGACACCGGCGCGGCGTTCTCCGAGCGGCAACAAGGCAACCGGGCCGCTGGCGGTAAAGCGCTCAAACGCGCACCCGTCTGGGGCGCGCTCCGGCGTCACCGTGCACACGAAGGCGGTTTGCGCATAATCCACATTGAGTGTTTGTATACCAAGCGCGGAACGCACAAACGACAGCGTGCCGTCCGCACCGACGAGCAGGCGCGCGCGCATGGTGCGTTCGCCATCGGCTAGCGCCAGTCGCGCGGCGACCGCATCCACGCCAGCATCGATCGCGATCAGCTTGGCTGACGCGTAGCGCGTGAGCGCGTGGCAGGCGTCGAGTTGTGCGAGCAGACCATTACCGAGTTCGCGCGCCGGCAGCACGGCGCCAAATGCGTCGACGTCGTGCTTGCTCGCTGCCAGACGCACCGCGCCGAACTCGCCTTCGCGGCTGACATGGATGCGGCGGATCGGCGTCGCGCGGGCGCCGACGCGCGCCCACACGCCAAGCGTGGTCAACGCATTGACCGTGGCGAGCGCCAGCGCCAGATTGCGCTCGTCATAGCTCGGCTGCAGATCCGCGCGCGGCGGCGCGGCTTCGACCAGCGCGACGCGCAGCCCGGAGCCTTCCAGCGCGATGGCCAGACTAGCGCCGACCAGGCCACCGCCGATGATGAGGACGTCGTGCTCAACCATGTGGCGATGATAACCGGCGGAGCCGATGCAGCAAAAATGCTACGCTGCCGCGATGGATCTCATCCTCGTCCGCCACGGCGATGTCGATGTGCCGACGGGTCTGTGCCTCGGCCAGACCGACGCGGCGCTGTCGGCGGCGGGTTTCGGCGCGATGCAACAGCTCGCGGCGACATGGAACGGCCGCGCACCGCGCTTTCTGTTCACGAGCGATCTCAAGCGCGCGCAGCAGGCGGCTTCGGTTTTCGCTGCGCGTTTCGCGATCGAACCGCTGACCGACGCGCGTCTGCGCGAAGTCGATCTCGGTCAGTGGGACGGCAAACGCTGGGAAGACGTCATGCGTAGCGACATGGCGCGTTACGATCATTGGGCGGCCAACTGGGTGATCCAGGAAGCGCCCGGCGGCGAGAGTTTCGCCGATGTGATCCGTCGCACCGGCGCGTGGCTGTCGTCGCTGCTCGGCTCGACCGGCGATGACGATCTGGTGCTCGCCATCGCGCACATCGGTTCGATCCGCGCCCTGCTCTGCCATGCGCTCGGGCTGCCGCCGGCGCGCGCGCTCGCGCTGCGCGTCGACCACGCGCACGGCGCGCGCATGCGCACCCGCAACGGGCAGTTTGAAGTATCCTATGTCAATGCGTCCCGCTTTGAATCGGATTGAGACGCGGGATTCCAAGGAGTTTTCCACAATGCAACATAATCCACAAAATCAGATCCTGTCGCCGCGCACCTGGGTGCTGGCCGCGATGATCGCGTTCGCGGTCGGCGTACGGCTTCTGATCTACTTCGTTCCCGGTGCCCTGCCCTACCATTTCACGCCGGTTGAGGCGATCGCGCTGTTCGGCGGCGCGTATTTCCTCGACCGCCGCCTCGCCTTCATCGTGCCGCTCGGGGCGATGCTGCTTGCCGATGCCATCATCGCGGTCACGCTGTCACCCGCATTGGTCGATGACTGGCTCGGCACCCTACCGGCCGTATACGGCTGCATCGCGTTGACGACCTGGGGCGGTCGCTACCTTGCGCGGCAGATCAGCGCATTGCGCGTAACCGCCTACGGGTTCGCCAGCGCCGTGCTGTTCTTCCTCGTCACCAATTTCGCCACTTGGCTCAGCGCGCGTGCCGGCGTCGGCGACGCCTGCACGCAAGGCCTCGCCGCCTGCTATGTCGCCGGCATTCCGTTCTTCAAGGGTACTCTTGCTGGCACGCTGTTCTGGAGTGCGGCGCTGTTTGGCGGGTTTGAGTTGATGCGCTCACGCTGGACGGCATTGCGAGTGGCCGAAGCCTGATCGCTAGGCTCGGCCAGACCGTTGAGCGATGGGCAACCGCCTCAGCAAGATTTATACGAAGACCGGCGACGACGGCACCACCGGCCTGGGCGACGGCACGCGTGTGGCGAAAGATTCTGCGCGCGTCGCCGCGTATGGCACTGTCGATGAACTGAACAGCGCGATCGGCGTCGTGCTGGCGCAGGACATTCCCGCGTCGGTGCGCGAAACGCTGACCCAGGCGCAGCACGAACTTTTCGACCTCGGCGGCGAATTGTGCATTCCGGGCATGGCGATGATCCACGACGCCGACGTCGAACGCCTGGAAACGACGCTCGATGGCTTTAACGCCGATTTGCCGGCGCTCAAGGATTTCATCCTGCCCGGCGGCGGCATGGCGGCAGCATGCTGCCACGTTGCGCGCACGGTGTGCCGGCGTGCCGAGCGCGATGTCGTCGCCCTGTCGCGTATGGAAAGCGTGCGCGCCGAGGCCATCCGCTATCTGAACCGGTTGTCCGATCTGCTGTTCGTGATCGCCCGCGTGCTGGCGCGCGCGAGCGGCCATGGCGAAGTGTTGTGGCAGCACGAGCGGCGCAAGAAACCCAAGTCCTGACACCGGCAGAGGCGCTGCGTTTCATCGAGCGCCATGGCGTCGTCTGCGAGTCGGCGCGGCGCGGTGCAATTCCCGCGCTCGCCGACGCAATCGCCGGCGAACCGATCCGCGGCAACTGGTGGTCGCATGCCCGGAGCCGCGAGATCTTCGCGATCACACGCGCCGTGCGCGAAACGCCACAGGTTCTCGTCTGCCGTATCGTCGACGGTAAAATCAGCTATATCCACGAACGCCTGTGGCCGGCACTGGTGCGGCTCGTGGCGAATTTCCCGCGCGAACGTCTCACCCGCCTACGAGAAGTGCATACGGAAAGCGGCAAACACGTGCTCGAGGAAACGCCGTTTCCGGACTGGGTGCCTGAGAAGATCGCGGCAGCAGGTAAAAGGTTCAGCGAGCGAGCGGCAGAGCAGGCATTGTCGATGGTTCTCTAGCTCGCGAAATTCTTATGTTGCTTGCTCGCCGTTATAGAATCCGCACATGCTGCTCTACACCCATTCTTCCTGTCTTGCCCACGACGCCGGCCCCGGGCACCCGGAATCACCGTCGCGCCTGCAGGCGGTGCTGGAAGCATTGAATGCAGACCGGTTTGCTGCGCTTGATCGCATCGAAGCGCCGCGGGTGTCGCGCGAGCAGCTCGAGCGCGTGCATGCGCAATCGCTGGTCGACGAGGTGTTTGGCAGCGCACCGCGCGAAGGCTATGTGCGGCTGGATCCAGATACCGCGATGTCGCCGGATTCGCTCGAAGCGGCGCAGCGCGCCGCCGGCGCCGTCTGCGCTGCGGTCGATGCATTGATCGACGGCAAGACGACACGTGCGTTCTGCGCCGTGCGGCCACCAGGTCATCACGCTACACACGACACGGCGATGGGTTTTTGCCTGTTCAACAATGTCGCGATCGGCGCCGCGCACGCACTCGCGCGCGGACTCGAACGCGTGGCGATCGTCGACTTCGACGTGCACCACGGCAACGGCACGCAGGATATTTTTTGCGAAGACCCGCGCGTGCTATACGCGTCCACCCATCAATCGCCGTTGTATCCCGGTACCGGCAAGCGCGAGGAAACCGGCGTGGGCAATATCGTCAATATACCGCTGCCGCGCGGTGCCGCTGGCGCAGAATTCCGCGCCGCATTCACGCAAAGCATGGCGCCGGCGCTGCACAAGTTCGCACCGCAACTGGTGTTGATCTCGGCCGGCTTCGATGCACACCGGCTCGATCCGCTCGCCGACTTGAATCTCGCGGCCGACGACTACGCCTGGGTGACGAGTGAACTTGTGGAAATTGCGCAAAAATATGCGTCGGGCCGGGTAATTTCGAGCCTCGAGGGCGGCTACAGCCTCGCCGCGTTGCGCGAGAGCACCGCGGCGCACGTCGCAGCGCTGCTCGATTGAGCCCGGCGCCAGCCCTCAATTGCTCGTTTATCGTGAATCAGGCAAGCTTGCGGCTTCGTTTGTCAGCCAATGGACGGATGACTGTGCACTCTGCTTATAGCTCGCTGCGCCTGATTGCGCTGGCCATCTCTCTGGTTTGCGCAGACGCCTTCGCCAAAGACGCGGACGCTCCGCTGTGTCCGGTCGGCGTGCTCAAGTGTCCCAAACCAAAACACGCCAACGAATTCGTGCTGTGCAAGCGCAACGACATGCTCGATTTCTATCGCCCCGGCCTGCCAGCCGCGGGGGACCGTAACGCGGCGCCAACCGACATCGTCGCGAAAAAAGTCTCGTCGACCGACAGTTCGCACTACACGTTGGAAGGCGCCGTCGAACTGCAGCGCCTGGACGAACTCGTGCGGGCCGACGCCGTTACCTACAACGCAGACAGCACGGCGTACGACGCGCAAGGCCACGTCTACCTGCAGGATTCCAGCATGCTGATGGCGGCCGATCACGCCTATGGCACGACCAATCCGCGCACGTCGACGTTGGACCATATCCTGTATCAGATGCTCGACAAGCGCGGCAATGGCACGGCGGCGACAGCCCACATGGCCGATGCCGAGCACGGTACGCTGACCGACGGCACGTATTCCACGTGCGATCCGAGCGACCGACGCTGGTATCTGCGCGCCGACAAGCTGGAGATGGACAAGGTCGAAAATGTCGGCCGTGCGCACGACGTGACGATGTATTACGCCGACGTGCCGTTCTTCTGGTTTCCGTATCTCAAGTTCCCGCTGAGCAACGAGCGCGAATCCGGATTCCTCACTCCGCACCTGGGCTACGGCAATCGCCGCGGTTTCGTCATCGGTGCGCCGTATTACTTCAATCTCGCACCGAATTACGACGCCACGATCGAGCCGCGTTGGTCTTCCAGCCGCGGCGGCATGCTCGCCGGCCAGTTCCGCTATCTCGACGCGAGCGACAAGGCGCAGCTCGATTTCAATTTCGTGCCGGACGACGGCAAGGTCGATGACGAACGCGCCGACTATGCCAGCGCGCCGCCGACCTTCCAGGGCCCGCCATCGCCGCTGGATCTGCCGCACCGCCGCTACGCGTTCCGCATACAGGAATCGTCGGCGCTGTCCGACAATTGGAATACCGCGGTCGACATCAATCGGGTCTCAGATAAACTGTATTTCCAGGATTACGGCAACAGTCTGACCGCCTCGGCGAACACGCTGCTCGGCTCGAGCGCGTATTTCAACGGCCGCGGCGCGGGGTGGAACGCAAGCATTGGCGGCGATGCAATCCAGATCACGCAGCCGTATCTGTCTGATGCGTTCACGCCGTACGAACGCCTGCCGCGCGCGACGTTCCAGGGCGAACACGACGTGCTCGGCGGACTGGCGCTCGGCGCGAATGCCGAATACGTGAATTTCCGCAAAGGCCCGTTCGACGTGATCGCCGGCAGCGGCAGCATTGCCCGCTTCGATTCGATCGAAGGCCAGCGCGTCGACGTGCACCCGTATCTCGCCTATCCGATCGAAGCCGCCGGCTATTTCGTGCGTCCGGAAATCGGCGTGCGTTACACCGCGTACGACTTGCGCGATCTCGACGGTTTCGCCGCGACGCATCCGGGCCAGGCGGTGTTCACCGACAAGTCGCCGACGCGCTCTGTGCCCATCTTCAGTTTCGACGCCGGCCTGATCTTCGAGCGCCCGCTGACGCTGTTCGGCAACGAGCTGACGCAGACGCTCGAACCGCGCCTGTACTACCTGCGCGTGCCGTATCGCGACCAGTCCGACCTGCCGGTGTTCGACACCGTGTTGCCGGCGCTCGACTTTCCGAGCCTGTTCCGCAGCAACAGCTACGTCGGCGCCGACCGCCAGAGCAATGCCAACAACCTCACGCTCGCACTGACCTCGCGCCTGGTCGACAGCGCTTCCGGCGATGAATTGCTCAGCGCCAGCTTCGGCCAGATCCGCTACTTCGAGGCGCAGCGCGTGCAGCTGCCGGGCCGGCCGGAAGTGGATTTCTCCGGATCCGATTACGTCGCCGAACTGGATCTGCGCCTGAACGACCGCTGGGAATTCAAGTGGGACCAGCAGTACAACCCGAACGGCAAGGTGGTCGACCCGCAGACGCAAATGCTGGTCGAGAACATGCACCACACCGATCTGTCCGCGCTCAGTCTCGAGCACCGTTTTGGCGCGGAAGGCGCACTCAACCTCTCCTACCGCTACCGCCGCGATCTGCTCGAGCAGGTCGATGCTTCGGCGTTGTACCCGTTGAACGACCGCTGGAGCTTGGTCGGCCGCTATTATTACTCGCTACTCGACAAGCGCCTGCTCGAAGCGTTCGCCGGCGCGCAATACGATAGTTGCTGCGTCGCCTTGCGCGTGCTCGTGCGCCGCTACATCAGCTCGATCGGCCAGGTGCATCCGAACACTGGCGTCTATTTCGAGCTGGAATTCAAGGGCCTCGGCAATACCGGCTCGCGCACAGAGAATTTCCTGCGCAAGGCGATTCTGGGCTACGAGTGAACTCTTCCCTTCTCCCGCTGGCGGGAGAAGATGCCGGAGGCGGATGAGGGTGGTACCGCGAAGTAGGATCGACTTCTCCCATTGCCACCCTCACCTGCGCTTATGGCGCGGCCTCTCCCGCCAGCGGGAGAGGCGGAAGCCCGAATAACGCATTTCTCACGCGAATCGCCTAAAATTCGCGGTTCTACGCCAATTGGATGCTGCAGACCATGAATCGAATCGCCGCTGTCGTTTGCTCATTACTCGCGCTCGCCGGCGCGGGGGCCGCGCAGGCGCAGATGCTCGCCAAGCAGCCGCTCGACCGCATCGTGGCCGTCGCCGAGGACGATGTGATCCTGCAGAGCGAACTTGATCGCGCGGTCGCCAACGTTCTGCAGCAGTACCAAAAAAATCCACAGCAGCTGCCGCCACGCGATGTGCTCGAGCGCCAGGTGCTGGAAAGCCTGGTCATGCTGCGCCTGCAGATTGCGCGCGCGAAGGACACCGGCATCCGCGTCAGCGACGCCGATGTCGATCAGGCCGTGCAGCGCGTGGCCACACAAAACAAGATGGAGGTCAGCCAGCTGCGCGCCTCGCTCAACCATGACGGCATGAACTACGACGATTTCCGCAAGAGCCTGCGCGAACAGCTTACCGTGCAGCATATGCAGCAGCGCGTCGTGCAGGGCCAGGCCAATGTCAGCGATGCCGAAGTCGACATCCTGCTGGCCAGCAATAGCCTGAAGTCCGGCGAAGTGCATCTGCAGCACATCCTCGTCGCGACCCCGAACGGCGCCGATGCCGCGCAGATCCAGAGCGCGCACGACAAGGCCGAAAAAGTGAAGCAGGAAGTCGACGGTGGCATGGACTTCACCGCCGCCGCAATCCGCTACTCATCCGGCCAGGACGCGCTGCAGGGCGGCGATCTGGGCTGGCGGCGCTACGACGAAGTGCCCGAAGCGTTCGCCGAACTCGTCGAAGGCATGCAGCCCGGCCAGGTGTCGCAGCCGTTGCGCGGGCCAAGCGGTTTTCACATCGTCAAGCTCATCGACAAGCGGGCCGATGGCAAGCAGGTCGTTACCGAGTATCACGCTCGGCACATCCTGATCAAGACCAACGAAGTCGTCAGCAGCGATGATGCGCTGAAGACGGCCACGGATATCCGTCACCGCATCGCCGATGGCAAAGAAGATTTTGCCGCAGTCGCCAAGCACGATTCGCAGGACGCCACCACCGCCGGTGGCGGCGGCGACATGGGCTGGTTCCCGGTCGACCAGTACGGCACGCGCGTCGCCGAAGTGGTCAGCACGCTCAAGGACGGTGAGATTTCGGCGCCGTTCCAGACCGACGTCGGCTGGCACGTGCTGCAACGCATCGGCACGCGCCAGCAGGATCGCACCGCCGACATGAGGCGCGATCAGGCGCGCGAAATCATCCGCAACCGCAAAGCCGAAGAACAGTACGAAAACTTCCTGCGCCAATTGCGCTCGGAATCCTACGTCGAGATTCGCCTGCCGGGCGCAGAGACCGCGACGACCGAGAAGCCTGCGTCGTAAACTCACCTCTCCCGCTGGCGGGAGAGGTCGGCGCGCGCAGCGCGCCGGGTGAGGGTGGCACATCAAAGGAGCCTTATACTCCGCCGCGCCACCCTCATCCGCCTTCGGCACCTTCTCCCGCCAGCGGGAGAAGGGAAAAGAACGAACCCGGTTGCCGAGCACTGATGACGACGAGTCGCTTCCTCCCCCGCCTGGCGATCACCACCGGTGAGCCAGCCGGTATCGGCCCCGAAATCGTCGCCGCACTCGCCGCGACTGATCTTCCCGCCGATCTGATCGCGGTCGGCGACAAGGATGCGTTGCTGCTCGCCGCGCAGAGCCGCGGCATCGCATTGACGCTCGAAGCCGACGATGGTCAGTGGCTGGAGCGCCGTGCGCCAGGTCACCTTCGTTGCGCACACGTGCCCGCACACGCGGCCATCACGCCCGGCCGCCTCACTGTCGAGAACGCCGCGTACGTCGTCGAGATGCTGACGCGCGCTGCCGACGGCTGTCTGCAGGGCGAGTTCGACGCGCTCGTCACCGCACCGGTGCACAAGGGCGTCATCAACGACGCCGGGATCGCATTCACCGGCCACACCGAATTTTTCGCCGTGCGCGCGCAGTGCGACGTGGCGATGTTGCTCGTGGCACCGGGTTTGCGCGTCGCGCTGGCAACGACGCACTTGCCGCTCGCGCAAGTGCCGGCTGCGATCACCCCGGCGGGGCTCGTGCAGATTTTGCGCATCGTATACGCCGATCTGCGCACGCGTTTCCACATCGCGCAACCGCGCATCGCCGTGCTCGGCTTGAATCCACATGCCGGCGAAGGCGGTCATCTCGGGCGTGAGGAAATCGATCTTGTCGAGCCGGCGCTGGCAGCGCTGCGCGCCGAAGGCATGCAGCTGGACGGGCCGCTGTCGGCAGATACCGCATTCGTACCAGCCAAACGCGCGCTGTACGATGCGTACCTCGCGATGTATCACGATCAAGGCTTGCCGGTGCTCAAGGCGCTCGGCTTCGGCGATTCCGTGAACGTCACGCTCGGCTTGCCGTTCGTGCGCACGTCCGTCGACCACGGCACCGCGCTGGATCTGGCAGGCACTGGCAAGGCCGACGCGACGAGCATGATCGCGGCGGCGCAGATGGCGATGCAACTGGCTGTGACAGCCTAGCTCAGAGAAGTCTCCGAGCTAGGCGTCAAATGTCTTCTTGCTAGGCAACCCTGCTTTCGCACAGCGCCGGGGTCACCGTTTTCCGTGGCATCAGGCCCGGCACCTTCTCGAAGATCAGCGCCACCGCGAACAGCACGAGCGCGCAACCCACGGCGCTCGCCCAGGTGATCGCTTCGCCGAGGAACATTGCGCCCCAGATCTGCGCGAACACCGGCACGATGAACGTCACCGTCGTCGCGCGTTCGCTGCCGGCATCGCGGACCAATCCATAGAAGAGATGGTACGCAAGACCCGTACAGACGACACCGAGCGCGAGGAGGGCCAGCGCAACACCGGTGGTCGGCATAATCGCCGGCGCGCCGTATAGCGCGAACGGCGCCTGCGGCAACAACGCGCCGAACAGACTGCCACACGCCATCGCCAACGGGTCGGCACCGGCGAAGCGATCTTTCGCCATGCGCGCGCCGATCGCATACATCAGCGACGCGATAAGCAAGCCGGCGAACGCCGCCGCCGTGACCCAGGACAGCTCGACGACGCCGAAGCGCACGAGTGTGGCTACGCCAACCATGCCGACAACGACGCCGATGAGTTTGGACGCCGATGGCCGCGGCCCGCTGAGCCAGCCCAGCAGCACCGCGAACAGCGGCACCGTCGCATTGAGCACGGCCGAATAACCGGCAGGCAGATAATGGGCCGCGTAGGCGAACAGCAAGAAGGGCACGCCGGCGCTGAAGAAACCCATCGTCACGTAATCGCGCCAGCGCTGGCGCCAGTTAAGCGGACGCCGCAACAACGCCAGCAAACCGGCGAGAAACAGTGCGGCGAGCACCGTGCGCAGGCCCGCCGTTGCCGGCGCGCCGAGCACCGGCACGGTAATGCGCTGGAACAGGAACGAAGAGCCCCAGATCATCCCGAGCAGCGTAAGGTAAGTGATGGTTTTGAAGTTCATGGCCACTCCGCACGCACTGGTTGTCAGGGACGCATGATAGGACTGGTGCGACGCGCAAAAAAACGCTATTTTCTCGATCCCATTGTGAAGTGAATTCACAATGACGCGCCTGTGCAGGAAGAACGCAAAATGCCCCGCTGGTGCGCCAAGCGCGCTCATCGCACAGACCACAGCAATATCGTTCCGGAGAGCGCCGCATGAATCCCTGGCACCGCTTGCCGCCGCTGCGTTCCCTGCGCGTGCTCGAAGCCGCCGTGCGTCATGAAAACTACACGCGCGCGGCCGACGAACTCGCGCTTACGCATAGTGCCGTCAGCCATCAAATTCATGCGCTCGAAGCCGCACTCGGCGTGCGCCTGCTGCAACGCGATGGCCGGCGCATGCGCCCGACCGACGCCGGGCGTCAGCTCGCGCTGGACGTGCGCGCCACCCTCGACACGCTCAACGCGGCCGTGGAACGCGTGCGTGGCGGCGACGCCGGAAACGTCGTCACCGTGAGCACGCTGCCTTCCTTTGCCGCGGCCTGGCTCGTCACGCGCCTCGGTACTTTTCTCGATCGCTACCCACAGGTCGAATTGCGCCTGCAGAGCACGACCGCGCTCGCCGACTTTCGCAACGACGGCGTCGATCTCGCGATCCGCTTTGGCACCGGCGCTTACGACGACCTGGTCAGCGAAAAAATGTTCGATGATGAATATTTCCCGACGCTGAGCCCGAAGCTTGCGCGCGCACATCGCGTGCGCAGCCCCGGCGATCTCGCGCGCGTTCCGCTGCTGCGCATCCGCAATACGGCGTGGGCGCCGTGGTTCGAAGCCGCTGGTGTAGACATCCCAGAACCGCGGCGTGGTCCGGTGTTCGATGATTCCGAACTGGCGCTGCAGGCGGCGGTGCAGGGCCAAGGCGCCGTACTCACGCGCGGCTCGCTAGCGTCGTTGAAGCTCAAGAACGGTGCGCTGGTGGCGCCGTTCAAACTGCGCCTGCCCTCGCCGCGCACGTGTTTCCTGGTCTATCCGCGCCAGCACCTGAACAAGCCGGCAGTTAAGCTGTTCCGCGATTGGCTGTTCGACGAGCTGCGCGACTCGCCACCGGTGTTCTGCAAGCCGTGATGCACGATCGCGAACGGCATATCCCGCGCAAACGCTTCGGCCAGCATTTCCTGCACGATGCGGGCATCCTCGCGCGCATCGTTGCCGCGATCGCGCCGCGACCTGGCGAACATCTCGTCGAAATAGGTCCCGGTGAAGGCGCACTGACGCTGCCACTGCTGCGCGCTGCCCATAAACTCACCGCAATCGAACTCGACCGCGACCTGATCGCCCCGCTGCAGACAAAAGCGCAAGGCATCGGCGAATTGTCGATCATCAGCGCCGACGCGCTGACCGTCGACTTTTCCGCACTCGCGCGCGGCGCTCCGATCCGACTGGTCGGCAACCTGCCCTACAACATTTCCACTCCGATACTTTTCCACTGTCTCGAACATGCCGCGGCCATAACCGACATGCATTTCATGCTGCAGAAGGAAGTCGTCGAGCGCATGGCCGCGCCGCCGGGCAGCAAGGTCTACGGCCGGCTCTCCGTGATGTTGCAATTGCGCTGCTCGGTCGAGCCGCTGCTGCGCGTGCCACCCGGCGCGTTCCGGCCGCCGCCGAAAGTCGACTCGGCTGTGGTGCGGCTTGCACCGTTGCCGGCATCGCAGCTGCCCACCGCGGATTTCGCACTGGTTGAAAAACTCGTGCGCGCCGCATTCGGCCAGCGCCGCAAGACACTGAGCAACGCGCTGCGCGAGTTCGCGACGGCCGCGGAACTCGATGCAGCCGGTATCGATCCGCGCGCACGCGCCGAACAACTCCCGCCTTCGGCATACGTCGCGCTCGCACAGCACCTGACCGCACTTCACTGACTCTTGCCGATCCGGCGCGACTGCCCGAGAATCGCCGCATGAGCGACAAGCAGTTCCATTCCATCAGCGTGACCGTGCACACGCGCTTCATCGACGAACAATCCGCACCGGCGGACAATCGTTACGTGTTCGCCTATACGATCCGTATCGCCAATACCGGCAACGTGCCGGCGAAACTGCTGACGCGGCACTGGATCATCACCGACGCCAACGGCAAGGTCCAGGAAGTGCGTGGTGACGGCGTGGTCGGCGAACAACCGCACCTCAAGCCCGGCGAAGACTTTCACTACACGTCCGGCGCGGTGCTGGAAACTTCGGTTGGCACGATGCGCGGCAGTTACCAGATGCTCGCCGACGACGGTCACCGCTTTGACGCGCCGATCGCGCAATTCACATTGTCGATACCGCGGACGGTGCACTAGTGCCCTGCTTCGCGATCAACGCAGTCGTTCGTGGAGCAGGGCACTAATGGCCACATGGGCCATCGGTGACGTGCAAGGCTGCTACGACGAACTGGCGCGTCTGCTGGAAAAAATCAAATACGATTCGGCGCATGACACGCTGTGGTTCTGCGGTGATCTGGTCAATCGCGGCGGCCAATCGCTGGCCGTGCTGCGTCTTGTGCACTCACTGCGCAAACACGCGATCGTCGTGCTCGGCAATCACGATTTGTCGTTGCTCGCGATTGCCGAGCGCGAGGAGAGCGAGCAGAGGAAGGTCAACGAGGAACTGCGCGAAGTGTTGTTCGCGCCGGATCGCAAGGAACTGCTCGACTGGCTGCGCACACGGCCGCTGCTACATATCGACCGTGCGCTGAATTTCCTGCTCGTACACGCCGGACTCGCACCGCGCTGGAACGTCGAGCGCGCCGAACGCGCCGCGCGCGAAGTCGAGCAGCGCCTCGCCGGCGATGGTGCGCGGCGCTTGCTGAAATCGATGTTCGGCAACAAGCCGGATTTGTGGACGCCGCGGCTGCAGGGCATGGACCGCCTGCGCGCGACGATCAACGTGATGACGCGCGTGCGCTACTGCGATACGCGCGGCCGCATCGCCTATCACGAAAAAGGTCCGCCGGGCACGCAGCGCCCAGGCCTGTATCCGTGGTTCGAGGTTCCCGGCGTGGAGCGACGCGATATCCGCATCGTGTGCGGACACTGGTCGACGCTCGGGCGCTTTGCCGGACTGGGTATCTACGCTATCGACGGCGGCTGCGTATGGGGCGGCGAACTGATCGCGCTGAAGCTCGACGAGGAGGAACCGCGATTCGTCACGCTGAAATCGAATCGGCCGCGCCCGGCCGGCAAGTTCATCGAGTAGCTTCGGCGGCCGCTCAATAACGAATCACGGAACGGATCACTCTGCCTTCGTGCATCAGATCGAACGCGTCGTTGATCTTCTCCAGCGGCAGCACTGCGCTCACCATTTCGTCGATGCGGATCTCGCCGGCGAGATAGCGCTCCACGTAGCCGGGCAGTTGCGAACGCCCTTTTACGCCCCCGAATGCGGTGCCGCGCCAGACGCGGCCGGTGACGAGCTGGAATGGCCGCGTGCAAATCTCCTGGCCGGCGCCGGCGACGCCAATGATGATCGATTCACCCCAACCTTTGTGGCAACACTCGAGTGCCGAACGCATCACGCCGACATTGCCGATGCATTCGAACGAGTAGTCGACGCCGCCGTCGGTCAAGTCGACGATCACCTGCTGGATCGGCCGGTCGTAATCGCGCGGGTTGATGAAATCGGTCGCGCCGAGCGCACGCGCCATTTCGAACTTTGCCGGATTCGCGTCGATCGCGATGATGCGTGCAGCCTGCGCCATGACCGCGCCTTGCACGACCGACAGGCCGATGCCGCCGAGGCCGAATACCGCGACGCTGGATCCCGGCTGTACCTTGGCCGTATTCAGCACGGCGCCGATGCCGGTGGTGATGCCGCAGCCGAGCAGGCAGACTTTCTCGAGTGGCGCGCGCGGATTGATTTTCGCAACCGCAATCTCCGGCAACACCGTGTATTCGGAAAACGTGCTGGTACCCATGTAGTGCAGCACGGGTTTGCCGCCGATAGAGAAACGCGACGTGCCATCGGGCATCAAGCCCTTGCCTTGGGTCGCGCGGATCGCCTGGCACAAGTTGGTTTTTCCAGATGTACAGAATTTGCATTTTCCACATTCGGGCGTGTACAGCGGAATCACGTGATCGCCCGGTTTCACGCTGGTAACGCCGGCGCCGACTTCCTCGACGACGCCGCCGCCCTCATGACCGAGGATTGCCGGAAACAATCCTTCCGGATCGGCACCGGACAGAGTGAATGCGTCGGTATGACACACGCCGGTCGCGACGATGCGCACGAGCACCTCGCCGGCTTGCGGACCGGCGATGTCGACTTCCTCGATGCTCAGCGGCTTGCCGGCTTCCCAGGCGACTGCGGCGCGGGTTTTCATGACGTCCTCCTAGTGTGCTGCCCTGCAAGTACCATCAAATAATTCCGGCGCCTTTCGCCGCGATACCGCGTTGCTCGTCGTCGCCATAGCGCCCGCTATGTCTCCTCCTCACGCCTTGTCTCGCAACGAAATCCATCCGGAATTTCTTTGCGTTACTTACAGGACAGCACACCAGCTCAAGCATGCAAGGCTGCGGCGTGATGGCGCAGATGGTCCTCAACGAACGTCGCGATGAAGAAATAATTGTGACCGTAACCGGCGCGCATACGCAGATCCAGCGGCTGTCCGACCTGCCGGCAGGCCGCCTCGAACAAATCCGGGCGCAGGCCGTTCCAGTGCGTGTCGGCGTCGCCCTGATCAATCAGGATCGTGCCGGGGAATTGCTGCCGCGCTACCAGTTCGCTGGCATCGTAAGGTTTCCAGGTCTCGCGATCGGCGCCGAGATAACGCGTGAATGCCGTTTGGGTCCACGCCGCGCGCATCGGCGCGCAGATCGGCGCCAACGCCGACAACGAGCGATAGCGTTGCGGGTTCTTCAGCGCGATCGTCAATGCGCCGTGGCCGCCCATCGAGTGCCCGAAAATGCTTTGGCGCTGCATGTCGGCGGCAAAATTCGCGGCTATCAGTTCCGGCAGTTCCTGCGTCACATAGGTATACATGCGGAAATGTGTCGACCACGGCAGCTGCGTCGCATCGACATACATGCCGGCGCCGGCACCGAGGTATTCGTCATCCGCTTCGCCCGGAATACCGGTATTGCGCGGACTCGTGTCGGGCACGACGAGCATGATGCCGAGTTCGGCCGCCACACGTTGCGCGCCGGCTTTGACCGTGAAGTTTTCGTCCGTGCAGGTGAGACCGGAGAGAAAATACAACACCGGCACGCAGCCGTGTTCCGCCTGCGGCGGCCGGTACACTGCGAAACGCATCGGCCCGTTGCAAGCCGCCGATGCATGTTCGTAAAAACCCTGCACGCCGCCGAAGCAGCGATCTTCGGAGCGCGTACGCAATGGCTTCATTGCGTATACTTTTTCAGCCACCCTATGACGGTGTCGTGCCAGAGCACGCTGTTCTGCGGTTTCAGCACCCAGTGGTTCTCGTCGGGGAAATACAGGAATTCACTCGGTATGCCGCGGCGCTGCGCGGCGGTGAACGCGGCGATGCCCTGCGCGGACGGAATGCGGTAATCCTTTTCGCCGTGCACGACGAGGATCGGCGCGCGCCAGTCCTTGACGTGATTGAGCGGATTGTACTTCTCGTAGTTCTCCGGGTTCTCCCATTGCGTGCCGCGGTTTTCCCATTCGTCGAACCACAGCTCTTCGGTGGAATACGCCATCGCGCGGTTGTCGAATACACCGTCGTGGGCGACCAGGCATTTCCAGGGCGTGTTCCAGTTGCCGGCGATCCAATAGATCATGTAGCCGCCGTATGAAGCGCCGAGCGCGCAGGCACGATCGCCGTCGAGAAAGCCATACTTCTGCAAGGCGGCGGCCCAGCCTTTTTGCAAGTCTTCCAAAGGCGCATCGCCCCAATCGCCGGAGATCGCGTCGGTGAACGCCTGGCCGTAACCGGTTGAACCGTGAAAATCGACCGCCACCACGGCGAAACCCGCGCCGGCATACACTTCCGGGTTCCAGCGGTAGTGGAAATCGTTGACCCACGAGCCTTGCGGCCCGCCGTGAATCAGAAAGGCGACCGGGTATTTCTTGTTCTTGTCGAAATCAGCCGGCTTGACCACATAGCCGTGCACGTCCTCGCCCTTGGCACCCTTGAAGCTGTACCACTCGACGTCGCCCATGCGCGTATCCGCAAGGCGCTGCGCGTTCAGGTGCGTGAGCTGCGTCTCCGTGCCGCCCTCGGCCGCGATCGAAAACAGGTCGGTCGGCGATTTGAGCGTATTGCGTGCGAACACGATGGTGTTCTTGCCGACGCTGTATCCGTCGACAGTACCGGGACCGGTGAGCTTGGTCGCCTTGCCGCTCGCGATATCGATCGCGAACAGCGGATGCTGGCCGTTGTCATCGGCGCTCGCGTAAAGAACTTTTCCACTTGTGGATAATTGCAATCCGCCTGGCGAGCGGTCCCACTGTGCGTCGAGCTCGCGCGATTTGCCGCTGGCCAGATCGAGCGCCATGATGCCGAAGCGGTCGGCCTCGAAGCCGGCGCGTTTCATCGCTAAGTAATACAGCGTCTTGCCGTCGGCTGCAGCAACCGGATACGCATCCCAGGCTGGATTCGATTCGGTCAAGTTTTTCGGCGCAGCAGATCCATCCGCCGGCACCGAATAGATATCGAAATTCGTCGACCACGGCTCGGTCTTGCCGGCGATGCGCACGTCGAAATACACGGTCCTGCCATCCGGCGAGAACGCATATTCGCTGTCGTCGCCAAATGGCTTCGACGGTACGTCGCCATCAATCCCCTTGCTGAGCAGTCGTGGCAGCGCAACCATCGCCTTGCCACCGCGCGGCGTTTCGGCTGCGGCAATATAAAGCTGCGAACGTCGGCCGTCCGCCCATGTGTCCCAGTGCCGGACGAACAGCTTGTCGAACAGATGGCCGCTGGCCTTGGCCAGATTCTCCGCAACAGGTTTCTTCGCGCACAGCTTTTCCGCACAATCGGGGAACACGTCGATCGACAGCAGCATCGTCTTGCCGTCCGGAGCAAGCTTGAAATTGTTGATATCGGCCGGCCACGGCGTCTGCGCCTCCGGCTTGGCGCCGGATCCGCTCGCGGCAATGCGCCATACCCGCGTGACTTCGTCGTCCTTCGCCTGGGCGAGGAAGTAGACAAACTTGCCATCCGCGGACCAGCGCGGACTCGTCGCGTTCAATTCCTTGTCGGTCAGGCGCGCGGGCTGCGCATTCTTCGCGGCTGTGTCGATCAGCCAAATGCCGTTGCCGCCCTTGTTCGCGGCGTAGTCGGTCTCGCGCATCTGGTAGGCAACGAACTTTCCGTCTGGCGATATCTGCGGATCGCTGGCGCGATCCATCATGACGAGATCCTGCACATTGAACCCGTGCGGTGCGGCGAATGCATTCGCGGCCAACGCTGCCGCGACCAAGCCAAACATTGCTTTCATTTCGGGACTCCAACTGTTTTGCGGGCCAGGCCTTCGACCCAACGATAAAGCACCACGATTGCGACGATGAACGCCGCGCTGCCGATCCACACCGCGGCCTTGCCGGCGAATTCGTCGCCGACCAGCGCCAGCGGGAAATCCTGGCCCGAGAACGCGACAATCGAGGCGATCACCACGCCGATCAGGCCCTCGCCGACGATCATGCCGGAGGCCAGCAGTATTCCAAGTTGCTTGGTCGCCTCCGGTTTGGCGGCGCGCTCGGCGCGGCGATCGTAGAACGCGCCGGCGATCGCACCAACCACGACCATCAACGTGGCCGACGTCGGCAGATAGATGCCGAGGCCGACGGCGAGCGGCGACAAGTGCGCCGATTTTGTCGAACGCCGCAGAAATTCATCGACGAAAATGACGACGACACCGATCAGCGCCCCGACCTGGATCAGGCCCCAATCGATATTGTGCGCGATCACGCCTTGCGCGAGCGCCGAAATCAGGCCGGCCTGCGGCGCGGACAACGGGTGTTCGCGCGTGCTGCCCGGCGTGCCGGAGAAACCGTACGCCTGGTTGAGCACGTCGAGGATCGGCGGAATGATCGCCGCGCCGGCAATCACGCCGATCACCAGCGCCCACTGCTGCTTGGCCGGCGTGGCATCGACGAGCTGGCCGGTTTTCAAATCCTGCAGGTTGTTGTTCGCAATCGTCGCCACCGCGAACACGATCGAGGTGACGAACAACGCATAGGCGACGAGCGCCTTCTCGTTGCCAGCCGGCAGATACGGTTTGATGCCGAACACGAGCAGTAGCGCCGCACCGATCACGACGAGAATGCCGACCCCCGACAACGGCGAGTTCGAAGCGCCAATCAATCCGGCCATGTAGCCGGTCACCGCGGAAACGAAGAAACTCATGATCACGCAATAAATCAGGCCGCCGATCGCGAGCGTCCACATGTGCTCGCCGAGCCCGCTGGTCTGTGCGAAATCCGCAAGTAGCCAAGTGATCGGCACGAAGCAGATCAGCATGACCAAACCGACGGTGCCGACCGGGATATCCTGTTCGGTGCGCGGCAACAGCGCGCCCTGGCCGCTCTTGCGCGCACGCGACGCGGCCATCGCCGACGCCAGACCGCTCGCGACGGGTTTTACGAGTTTGAGCAGCGTCCAGATCGCGGCAAGTCCGATCGTACCGGCGCCGACAAAACGCAATTGCGATTTCGAAATCGATTCGGCGACCTTCGCGGCGTCGCCGGCCAGTGCGGCGATCGCTGAATAATGCGGCACGCCCCAGCCCCAACCGATCAGCGCGCCGACACCCATCGCGACGCCAACCCACAAGCCAACAAGATGGCCGACCGCGAACAGCGCCATCGACAAGTTGAAATCGAAACCGCTGACCGGGCCTTTTTCATCGTCGCCGAAACGGAAGTAGCGCGCCAGATCGCTCGCGAACACGCGCGTGGCGACGACGAGCGCAAACAGCGAGGCGCTGACCGCACCCCAGATCACCGCCAACAGGCCCGCACGGCTTTCCTCCGCTCCTTCGGCCGTACCGCCTTCGCCGGGACTGCCGACCTTGAGCACTTCGGCGCAGGCGACGCCTTCCGGATACGGCAGATCAGAGCCGGTGACCAGCGCGCGACGCAGCGGTATCGAATACATCACGCCGAGCACGCCGCCGAGCGCGCAGATCGCGAACGACGTCCAGAACGGAAAACCCGACCAAATGCCGATCATCACAAAGCCCGGCAACACGAAGACGATGCCGGAGAGCGTGCCTGCCGCCGACGCGACGGTCTGTACGATATTGTTTTCCTGGATCGTCGAATCCTTGAAACCACGCAGCAGTGCCATCGAGATGACGGCTGCGGGAATCGATGTGGCGAAGGTCAGGCCGACCTTGAGGCCGAAAAAAACGTTCGCAGCCGTGAATACGACCGTGATGATGATGCCGAGGATGATGCCGCGTAGCGTCAGTTCGGTGCGCGGCTCAGCGCCGGATATGGGTTTGCTGGTCACTACGCTCCCCTTCGGTTAGCAAAACCCAAGTATCGCAGACATTCGCATCCCGGCGCACACCGCGCCGCAGCGCGCCGCGGGTCCTCGCGGTGCACGTATACTCGCCAGCCAGCGCCGCTCCGGAATTCACATGTCCGCCGTTACCGCCGACACCAGCCTTGATCGCACCGACGAGCTGTTCGGCCATCCCAAAGGGCTGTACGTCTGCTTCTTCACCGAGATGTGGGAGCGGTTTTCGTTCTACGGCATGAAGGCGCTGCTGCTGCTGTACCTGCTCAAGCATCACCTATTTAGCGAAACCGACGGCTACGTTATCGTCGGGGCTTACGGCGGCATGGTCTACGCGATGCCGCTGCTCGGCGGTCTGCTCGCCGACCGTTTCCTGGGAATGCGCAAGGCCGTGGTGCTTGGCGGCATCCTGTTGTGCCTTGGTCATTTGGGTATGGCCTGGGAAGGCCAGCAGGCAAGCACGATCAATGGCGTCGTGCACCGCGATGCGGTCGCTCTCGGCGTGTTTTATCTCTCCTTGTCGCTGATCATCAGCGGCGTCGGCTTTCTCAAGCCGAATATCTCCACGATCGTCGGCAAGTTGTATCCAGCAAACGATCCGCGCGTGGACTCAGGCTTCACGATTTTCTACGCAGGCATCAATGTCGGCGCCCTGTTCTCGAGCCTGATCTGCGGCTATCTCGGCGAAGTCTGGGGCTGGGGTTGGGGCTTCGGTGCAGCCGGCATCGGCATGCTGGCCGGACTCGGCATGTTTCTGACCGGCCAGAAATACCTGCAAGGCTACGCCGAACCGCGCGATGCGGAAAAACTGCGCCGGCGCGTGTTCGGCCCGCTGACGCTCGAATGGAGTATCTATTTCGGCGTTGTCCTTGCACTGCCGCTGATCTGGTTGCTGATGCAGCTCGGCCGTTCGGTGCTGTACCTGCAATTCGCGTTCACCGCGACGTGGCTGGCCTGGTTCGGCTGGTATATTTTTGTGCGTTGTACAAAAATCCAACGCGAACAAATGTTCGCCGTCGCCTTCTTCATCGGTAGCGCGCTGCTGTTCTTTGCGATGTACGAGCAGACTTACGGCTCGTGGCTCGTGTTCACCGACCGCATGCTGACGAAGGATTTTTTTCCTTCGATCGTGATCACGCAAGGCAAGCCGTGGCCATGGTCGATCATCCCGCTGGTGCTCGCGCCGCCGACGGTGGCGCTCGCGCTGCGCCTGCACGGCCGCCGCGCGTCGCTGCTCGTCGCCGCAATTGCAGCGCTCGGCTTCGCGTTGTTCCTGCGTGACATCCTCGTCTTGCCGCAAACCGCCGAATCGTTGGAATACCTCGCTTCATGGGTGCTCGTGCTGCTGACGCCGCTGTTCGGCTGGCTCTGGCCGTGGCTGGAAAAATACGGGCGCAACCCGAGCAAGCCGATCAAGAACGCACTGGGCCTGGCATTCACGGGCTTGTCGTTTGCCGTGCTGTCGGCAGCGAACGCGACGGTGACGCCGGAGCATATGGGCTCAGTGTGGTGGCTGCTCGGTGCCTATGTCGTGCTTGAGATCGGCGAGTTGTGCCTGTCGCCGATCGGGCTGGCGGCAGTGACGCAGCTGTCGGTCGTCAGTGTCGTCGGCTTGATGATGGGTGCGTATTGGCTGGCGACATCATTGGCCGAGCAGGCCTCGGCGCTGTTCAGCAGTTTCGCCGCGCTCGACCTTGCGGAGGGCGAGAAGATCGACTTGGCCGTGGCTAAACTCAAATACGGCGCGTTGTTCGATCACATGCTCTGGCTGGGGCTCGGTGCCGCGCTGGTGGCCCTTTTGCTGAGTCCAGTGGTCAAGCGCTGGATGCACGGGGTCAAGTGAGATCGATGCGCCTGGATACGGATTGCTGAAACGAAATGGGCGGCATAAGCCGCCCATTCGTCATTAGCGTCCGCTATCGCTACTTCGGCATCCGCGTCTCGGCTGATTTTGCCGGCGTCGGTACCAAGCTGACGTCGAAGCTTTGCAGCTTCACCGGCAGGCCCGTGCCGACCGCGGTCGAGGTATTGTCCGCTGGATTCGGATCGGTCGTGCCGCCAGGCGGCGTCACGGTGGCAGTATTATCGACGACGGCTCCGTTCGTTGTCGTGCCGGAAATCGTGACTGTCACCGTGGCGGACGCGGGGAACGTGGTTATTGTCCCGCTGACCGTGTTGCCGGCGACATTTGGGGTGCCGCAGGCAGCGCCACCCGAAGGCGTGCACGACTCATTGACCAGCGTGACGGTGGCCGGCACGGCATCGGAATACGTTGCACCGTCAGCGGCATTCGGCCCGACGTTCTTGATCACCAGCGTGTAGGTGACAGACGTGCCGTTGATGACCACGGTTTTGGACATGTTGAGATCAGCGGAAGCGCCGACCGTTCCGGTTCCCGTGGAGCTGTTGTTGCCGTTGTTCGAATCGGTCGTGCCGCCTGGCGGCGCCACCGTGGCCGTGTTATCCACCACCGTGCCGTTCGCCGCGGTACCGGTGATCGTGATCGTCACGCTGCCGCCACTTGGCAATGTGCCGACGGTGCCACTGACGGTCTGGCCGGCAATGTTCGGCTGAGTGCCGCATGCGGCGCCACCGACGGGAAGCCCACAAGTCGCCGTGCCGATTGCAACAGCTGCCGGCACATTGTCCGTGTAGCTCGTCAGATTGGCCGAGCTGGGACCCGCATTGCCGATCAGCAGCGTGTAGGTAACGGTATTGCCGTTGATGACGACAGTCTTGGCAACGGACACATCTGCCTGCGGGCCGCCCACCGTTCCGGTCGCGGTCGAACTGTCGTTGCTGTTGTTCGGATCAGTGGTGCCCGCGGCTGGCGACACGCTCGCGGTGTTGTCCACAACGGCGTTGTTCGCCGCCGTGCCGGTGATCGTGATCGTCACGCTGCCGCCGCTCGGCAAGGTGCCCACGCTACCGCTGACGGTCTGACCGGCGATGTTCGGCTGCGTGCCACATGCGGCGCCACCGGTCGCGCCACCGCAGGTCGCAGTGCCGATCGCGACGGTGGCCGGCACGTTATCCAGATAGGCCTCGCCATCGGCCGCCTGCGGACCGGCATTGGCGATCACCATCGTGTAAGTGACGGTGGTGCCAACGATCCCGACATTCTTGACGATCGACACATCGGCGGAAGGACCCGGCACGTTGCCGGTTGCCGTCGAACTGTTGTTGCCGTTGTTCGGATCGTTCGTGCCCGCCGGTGGCTGCACGTTGGCGGTGTTGTCCACGTTGGCGCCGGTGGCGCCGTTACCGCTGATCGTGATCGTGACGCTGCCGCCGCTCGGCAGCGTACCCACCGTACCGGTGACATTCTGCCCGGCGACATTTGGCTGCGTGCCACATGCCGCTCCGCCTGTCGCAGTGCCGCAGCTTGCGCTGATCCCAGTCACCGTCGCGGGCACGCTGTCGCTGTACGTCGCGCCATCGGCCGCGGCCGAACCAAAGTTCGTGATCACCAGCGAATAGGTGACGACATTGACGTTGAAGGCGACTGTCTTCTGCATCTGGATGTCAGCGCTGGCTGCACCGACGGTTCCAGTCGCCGTCGAACTGTTGTTTCCCGGAGTGGGGTCGGTGACGCCGGCTGGCGGCGCAACGCTGGCTGTGTTGTCAACGACGGCACCACCCGCGGCGGTGCCGGAAATCGTGATCGTCACGCTGCCGCCATTGGGTAACGTACCCACCGTGCCGCTTACAACCTGGCCCGCAATGTTCGGTTGAGTGCCGCAAGCAGCGCCGCCTGCGGGGCTGCCGCAGTTTGCGCTGAGGCCGCTGACGGTATTCGGGACGGTATCGGTATACGCAGCGCCATTGGCCGGATCCGGTCCGTTGTTGGTGATCGTCAAGCTGTAGGTGACCGTGTTGCCGACGATCGACACGTTCTTCACCATCGACAGGTCGGCACCCGGATTGACAATGACGTTCGTGATCGTCGCCGTGCCGCCGTTGCACTTCGAACCGGTCGTGGCGACCACGTCGCTCGAGCCGGTGCAAGACGTGGCGGTACCGGCATTCTGGTCCCACACGACGAGATAAGGCACCGTGACGTTGCTGCCGACCGTGCCGATGCAGGCGATTTTCACGCCTGTCATTGTTGGTGTCGCCGATGCGGCTCCGCCAACGTCGCCACAGGCATTGCTGTCGAGGCTGGTCCACGGCAACGGTGATGTAGGCATCGCGGCCGCGGAACAAACATTGCCGCTCGTGGTAGTGGCCGGACTATTGCCGTCCTGGCCGGTAAAGACACCGATGTTGTAACGGCTGTTGCCTTGAGTATGCGAGAGCGACAGTTGCAGATCCGCCGTGAAGTACTGCCCGTGTACACAAGTCGTGGCACCGTTGGTGTTGGTGATCGTCGGCGTGGCCGTGAAATCGTTCGCGGTACACGGCGTGAGCACCTTGCCGGCGCGCTGTCCGGCACAGGTCGTGTCGGTCAACGCTGGAACTATCTGCGCGACCGCAGGCAGTGCGACAAAATATGTGAGAAGTAACAACGCGCGGCGCGCGCACTTTTTGCTTAGCTGGGTCATTTTCCGCCCCTTGCGGTTATGAATTCGGTCAAATAGTCAAAAAACGCGAACGCCCCTGGAACCGGACTCACCCAATACAAGACGCATGCCATCGTACGGCAGTGGGTGCGCTAAGTCGATCTCACAAAAATGAACGGATCAGGCTTTCGTCGGCGCGCGCCCGTAAATGTCTTCCAGGCGTTCGATATCGTCTTCGCCGAAGTAATCCCCGCACTGCACTTCGATCAGATGGACGTCCGTTTCGGTCGGATTCTCCAGCCGGTGCAGCATACGCATCGGGATGTACGTGGATTCATTGCGGCCGAGCAGGAATTCCTGGTCGCCGACGCGCACCTTGGCGGTGCCCTGCACCACTGTCCAGTGCTCGCTGCGGCGCTGGTGCTTCTGCAGGCTGAGTACGCCGCCGGGTTTCACGGTCAGGCGCTTGACCTTGCAGTCGTCAGCGTCCTCGAGCACGGTGAAGCTACCCCACGGCCGGTGCACGGTCTGGTGAAAACTCGCGGCGTGGTGGTTGTCCTTGCGCAAACGATCGACGACGAGCTTGACCTGCTGTGCGCGGTCGCGTTCGGCGACGAGCACGGCATCGCCGGTATCGACGATGACGAGGTTCTTCACGCCGACCGCGGCGATCATGCGCTTTTCGCCCTGGATGTAGCAGTTCTCGCTTTCGATGATGATCGCGTTGCCGCGCGTGCGATTGCCGAATTCATCGGCAATGGTGCCGCCTTCCACTTCGCTCATCGCTTTCCACGAGCCGATGTCGCTCCAGTCGAAGCTCGCCGGAACGACGGCGCGATTTTGCGCGCGTTCCATGATCGCGTAGTCGAGTGAAATATCCGGCATCGCGAGGAACGCATCGCGATCGAATTCGACCGGGCTTTCCCGGGCGAACGCACTGGCGTAGCACGTCTGCGCCGCCGCAAGCACCTGCGGGCAATGCTGCCGCGCGGCGTCGAGCAAGGCGTCGGCGCGGAAGCAGAACATGCCGGAATTCCACACGTACTCGCCGGAGAGCAGATACTGCTGCGCGGTCTCGCGGTCGGGCTTCTCGACGAATGCGGCGATCTCGCGGCCGCCGCTATGTGCAATCGGCTGACCCATGCGGATGTAGCCAAAACCGGTCTCCGGCTGCAACGGCGGAATGCCGAACGTGACGAGATAACCCTGGGCGGCCAGCGCCTGCGCCCGATGCACATCGGCCGCGAACGCGGCGACGTCCTTGATCAGGTGATCGGCTGGCAGCACCAACAGGGTTGCTTCGGGATCGACATGCGCGCGCGCGTGCAGCGCGGCAAGCACGACGGCCGGTGCGGTGTTGCGGCCGGCCGGTTCGAGCAGGAATGGCAGGCGATCTAGCTGCGCTTGGCTGTGGCGCGCGTACTCGTCGCGCGTCAGAAAGTAGTAGTCGCGAGCGGTCACGGTCAGCACGCGGCCGCCATCCGCCAGATGCAGCGCGCGATCCAGCGTCTTGTGCAGCAGTGACTCGCCGTCGCCCATGCGCATGAACGGCTTTGGATAGGCGCTGCGCGACACCGGCCACAGGCGGGTGCCGGAGCCGCCCGAGAGAATCACCGGGATCAACACGCGAATTGCTCCGGACGTGGAATCAGCGTTGCTGCTCCGCCAGTTCGCCGATTACTGCATCGAGGCCATGCTGCCATGGCGGCAAGTGTAATCCGAACGTGGCCTGGAACTTGGTGCTGTCGAGCACGGAGTACGCCGGCCGTTTGGCTTTCGTCGGGTACTCGGCGGTCGTGATTGGCAGCAGTTCCGGCGCGCGCTCGATGAGCGCAGCCGCCTGCGCGCGGGCGAAGATCGCGCCGGCGAAATCGAACCACGAACATGCGGCCCCTGCGCACAGATGATAAGTGCCGAGGAACTTGTCGCGGTCGACGGCGCGTCGCGCGTACATGTGCGCGAGCGCAAGCGCGGTCGCGGTCGCGATCAGGCGCGCTGGCGTCGGCGCGCCGCGCTGATCGTTGACGATGCGCAATTGCTCGCGTTCACGACCGAGCTTGAGCATCGTGCGCAAGAAATTGTGCCCGCGCGCGGCATACACCCAGGCGGTGCGGAGCAGCAGATGGTCGCAGCCGGAACTGTGCACCGCGACTTCACCGGCGAGCTTGCTGCGGCCGTAGACGCCGAGCGGCGCGGTGGCATCGTCTTCGCGGTAGGGCCGCGTGCCCTGCCCGTCGAAGACATAATCGGTCGAATACTGCACGAGCAGGCGCTTGTGGTGCGCCGCCCAGTCGGCCAGGTGCGCGACGGCGCCAGCGTTATCGAGATGTGCTTGTTCGGGTTCATCTTCGGCGCGATCCACCGCCGTATAGGCGGCGGCATTGATAACGACGTCCGCGTTCGCTGCAGCGAGCACCGCCCCGAGGCGCGTCGTCTGGCCTAAGTCAGCAGCGATCCCGCGCGAGCCGCCAGGCAGCACGCCTGAGCGCGTGACGCAGATCAGCTCGCCGAGCGGCGCGCAGGCGCGCGCCAGCTCAAAGCCGACCTGACCACCGGCGCCGAGCAGCAGGATTTTCACGGCTGTGTGCTCGCGGTGGTGGATGTCGCGCCGATCTGCTTGTCGAGAAACGCGAGCAGGCTCTGGTACAGCCTGGCCACGTGCTCCTCTTCGTAGAAGCCGTGACCCTCGACTCGCTCGTAAATCCATTCCGGCTCGTTCCGGTTCTTGATCAGAGCCGCGCGCATGCTCTCGCCTTGCGCTTTCGGCACACGTTCGTCGGCGCCGCCGACAACCAGCATCACCTTGGCCTTGATGCGGTCGACGTGGGCCAGTGGCGAGCGTTCCCACAGATCGGCTTCGTCTCTGCCGATGTGTTCGTCGATGAAATTCGCGCCGGACACCGACTTGGCAAGATCGTTGTGGCCCACCCAGGCGCGCAGGTCGTAGACACCGGCGTAGCCGATCGCGCACTTATACAAATCCGGCTCCTTCGCCGCTCCCTCGAGCGCCGCGTAACCTCCATAACTCGCCCCGTAGATACAAATGCGACCGGGATCGGCGATCCCCTGCGCGATGGCCCAGCGCGTCCCGTCGGTGACGTCGTCCTGCATCTTGCCGCCCCATTCGCGATAACCGGAGGTCATGAACTCGCTGCCGTAACCGCCCGAGCCGCGGTAGTTCACCTGCAGCACAGCGTAGCCGCGGCTCGCCAGCGCCTGGGCGTCCCGATCGAAATCCCACGTATCCCAGATGCCGAAAGGGCCGCCGTGCACGAACACGACGAGCGGCAAGTTGTGGGTTTCTTCCTTGCCCAACGGACGCGTCAGGTAGCCATGCAAGGCGAGGCCATCGCGCGCCTTGAAGGAAACCGGCTCCATGTGCGCCATTTGTGGCGGCTTGATCCACGGCTCGCGGTCCAGCAGCTTGCTGATCTTCTTGGCAACACTATCGTAGAGATAGAACACGCCGGGATCGTCGTCGCCATGCGCGAGGAACACGACCTTGCGCCCATCGGTCGACGCACTCGTGATCTGCACGTCGACGCCGGGAAATTGCTTGAGCAGCGTCACCAGCAATGCCGCTTCCGGCGCGGACTTGTCGATCAACACATGCGCCGGCCGGCCGGCGGAAGTGCGGATCGCGAACGCATCGAGACCGTCGAATGTCGGCACCAGTTCGGCTTGGCTGCTCTCCTTCGCGCTCCACAGCGTTTCGAGCTTGCGCGTGGCGACATTCCAGCGGCAAATTCCGCCGACGCCCGCATCGCCAAGGCATTCGGCATATACCGACTCGCCCGAACGATCGAACATGACGGGCACGATCCTCTGGTCGCGTGCGCTGCCGTCGATCTCTTCCCAGGCCGTGTTGCCGTCCTTGCGATAAAACACTTTTTGCAGCGCACTGCCAGGGCTGGCGTCGCCATAGGCGAAGCGGATCGCGCCGTGGTGATCGGCGACGAACGTTGCGCCGCGCAGTGGCGCGTTGGCGAGCGGCGTCTTGCGGCCATCGCGCAGGTCGATGCGATACGCCGCCGGATAGACATCGCTCATGAGCGTATGCTCGATCCAGGTGAACGATTCAATGATCGCGTGGGCCGGATCGTCGCGCAGCGCAGCGACAAATTCGCCGGTCGCGCGCTCGCTGACTGCCGGAGGCTCGATATGCGTCGCCTTGGGCGGCGGCGCCGTGCCTCCGCCTGCGCGAAAGCCGAAGATCGCCCTGGATTCGGTTCCGTCGGCCTTGACCGTGAACAATTCGCCGGTGCCGATCGGGGTCGCAACGCTGCCGGAATGCATGGCCACCGTATACATTACGCGGTCCGGCGCCGCCCACCAGAACTGATTGATGTCCTCGTAGCTGAGCGGTCTTATGTTGACTCCTTTCATGTCGGCCAGATGGATCAACGCGAGCACCGTCCTGTTCTCGACGATCGCCGTGACAGCAAGGTATTGCCCGTCCGGCGAAATCTTCGCGTCGCGAAATTGCGGATGACGGGCGAAGTCTCGCAGCGGCACTTCGCCGGCGCGCCCCAAGACGCAGCAGCCAATCAAGATCAGCAAAATCAGATTGCGCATTTCGATCCTTGTTGCGATTGGTTGAAACCCACTTGGGTCCGTTTACGCAGAGCAGCGCGGCAGTTTGTCGCGCGGCACCTCGTGCAGAAACGGCGCGTTCGCATCCTTGTCGGAAAGTTGCGGCGCGCTCAGCGGCCAATCCACGGCAATGTCGCCGTCGTTCCAGCGCACGCCGGCGTCGGCGGCGCGATCGTATAGCGCCGTGCATTGATAGCAGAACGTTGCGTTTTCCGAGAGCACGGCAAAGCCATGCGCAAACCCTTCCGGTATCCAGAATTGACGCTTGTTGTCCGCCGAGAGGATCGCCGCGGCCCAACGCCCGAACGTGGGCGAGCCGACGCGGATGTCGACGGCGACGTCGTAGACTTCGCCTTCAAGTACGTTCACGAGCTTACCTTGCGGATTCGGCCACTGGTAATGCAGGCCGCGCAGCACGCCATGCGCGGAGCGCGACACGTTGCTCTGCACGAAGCGCAGATCCAATCCGGCGTTTTTATATTTTTCCGCGTGGAAGCTCTCATAGAAGAAGCCACGCGCGTCGCCGTGCACGGCCGGCTCGATCACGACGCAGCCGGGCAAATTCGTCTCGATGATCTTCATGCCACCGGACCTTGCTTCACCAGCTGCTGCAGGTATTGACCATAGGCATTCTTCGCCAGCGGCTTGGCCAGCCGCAACACCTGCTCGGCATCGATCCAGCCGTTGACCCAGGCAATCTCCTCCGGGCAGCAAACTTTCAGGCCTTGCCGGTTCTCGATCGTCTCGATGTAATTCGACGCCTGCGTCAGCGACTCGTGCGTGCCGGTGTCGAGCCAGGCGTAGCCGCGCCCGAGTTTCTCCAGCATCAAGGAGGAATCATCGAGATAGCAGCGATTCAAATCGGTGATTTCGAGTTCCCCGCGCGGCGACGGTTTCAGCGCGGCAGCAAAATCGCAGGCGCGCTGGTCATAGAAATACAAACCGGTCACAGCATAGTTCGATTTCGGATGCGCTGGCTTCTCTTCAAGACCGATGACTTTTCCCGAATCATCGAATTCAGCGACGCCATAGCGTTCCGGATCGCGCACCCAGTAGCCAAACACCGTTGCGCCATGCGTGCGCTCGGCGGAGCGCCGCAGCACCTCGGTCAGGCCGTGGCCGTAGAAGATGTTGTCGCCGAGAATCAGGCAGCTCGGCTGGCCAGCGACGAACTCGCGACCGATGATGAATGCTTGCGCCAAGCCGTCCGGACTTGGTTGCACGGCGTAACGGATCGAGATGCCCCACTGCGAACCGTCGCCGAGCAACTGCTTGAACAGCGCCTGCTCGTGCGGGGTGTTGATCACGAGCACGTCGCGGATGCCGGCGAGCATCAGCGTCGACAGCGGGTAGTAGATCATCGGCTTGTCGTACACCGGCAGCAGCTGCTTGCTCATGACCTGCGTGAGCGGATACAGACGCGTGCCGGAGCCGCCGGCGAGGATGATGCCTTTGGAAATTTGCGACATTGTGGACAATTCTCTTCTTCAACGCACGATCAAGAACTGGATTCCCGCCTGCGCGGGAATGACGGGCAAAAAATCACGCCACCACGCCGAGCCTTTCGCCGCGGTAACTGCCATCAAGCACGCGCTGGCACCAGTCATGATTGTCCAGATACCAGTCCACCGTTTTGGCGATCCCGGTTTCGAAGCTCTCAAGCTGGCGCCAGCCAAGCTGTGATTTGAGCTTGCCGGCGTCGATCGCATAGCGGCGGTCGTGACCCGGCCGGTCCTTGACGTAAGTGATCAGCGACTCGCGTTTGCTGCCGTCCTGGCGCGGCCGGCGCTCATCGAGCAGCTTGCAGATCGTCTTGACGACGACGATGTTCTCACGCTCGGCGTCGCCGCCAACGTTGTAGACCTCACCGGTGCGGCCGATCTCGAGCACGCGCAGGATCGCACGGCAATGGTCGCCGACATAGAGCCAATCGCGCACGTTGCGGCCGTCTCCGTACACCGGCAGCTTCTCGCCGACGAGCGCCTTGTGAATCATCAGCGGAATGAGTTTTTCCGGAAACTGGTACGGGCCGTAATTGTTCGAACAGTTCGTCGTCAGCGTCGGCAATCCGTACGTGTGGTGGAAGGCACGCACGAGGTGATCCGACGCCGCCTTCGAAGCCGAGTACGGCGAATTCGGCTGATACGGCGATTCTTCGGTGAAGCGTCCCACCGGCCCGAGCGAACCGTAAACCTCGTCGGTCGATACGTGCAGGAAACGGAACGCGTCCTGTTGCGGCAGCGCTGAGGCGCGCCAATACGCCAGTGCGCACTCGAGCAGCGCGAGCGTGCCGACAACGTTGGTCTGCACGAAATCCGCCGGACCGTCGATCGAGCGGTCCACATGCGATTCGGCGGCGAAATTCACGATCGCGGTCGGCTTGTGCTCGTTCAGAAGTTTCGCGACCAACTCACGATCGCCGATGTCGCCATGCACGAAGACGTGATTCGGATCGTTCTTGACGCCGGCCAGCGTGTCGAGATTGCCGGCGTAGGTAAGCTTGTCCAGATTGACGATGCGCCAGCCGCCGTCGCGCAGCAGCCCGAGCACGAAATTGCCGCCGATGAATCCGGCACCGCCGGTTACCAATAAGGTCTTCATGAATTTCCTTGGGTTGCAGCCCCACACCGGCCTGCGGACAGGTGGCCGGCTATTTTAACCGGACCCCGGAGCCCGGGCCATTATGGCCAAGGATGGCCGGTATGCAGGAGCAATTTCCGGCTTCATGGCCAAGGCTGGCCGGTATGCCGGAAATGCAGGAGCAATTTCCGGCTGGCCGGTATGCCGGCCTGCTGGTGCTCCCGGCACCGGCAGGCACTTCCCACGTCCCTGTCGGTCGGAACTGCAGCGAGCAATTTCCGGCTTGTTCGCCGCAGCGCGACGAAACGACCGATGCGCGCGTCGAAACGTGCCCAGGATGCCGCAAATCGTTTTAGGATGAGGCCATGACTACCCTGCGCCGCTTTTTCGCCCAGCCCGGGCGCCAGTTCTGGCCGCTGCAGATTGCCGGCTGGCTGTGCTACACGATCTTGAGCTCGTCGGCCAAAGTCGGCGAAGGCGAACCGCCGAAATGGGTCTTGTTCTACCTGACCGTTGCGGCCAGCGGTTTTATCGTGACCAGCCTGCTGCGCCTCGGCTACAGCCATGTCTGGCAGTGGCCGGCGTCGCGCATGGTGCTGGGCTGCGCCGGTTTCCTGTTGCTGGCGACGCTGGTGCAGATGAAAGTTTTCGTCGCCTTGCTTGCCGGATTCTGCAGTGACTGCGAAATGCACAGCATGTTCGGCTACATCTGGTATTTCTCGTCCAGCCTCTATTTGCTGCTGGCGTGGAGCGGCCTGTATTTCGGTATCAAATTCAGCCGCCAGCTGCGCCAGCAGAAAGAGGCCGCGCTCAAGGCGCAGGCGATGGCGCACGAAGCGCAGCTGAAGATGTTGCGCTACCAGCTCAACCCGCATTTCCTGTTCAACACTCTCAACGCGATTTCCACACTAATTCTCGACGGCCGCCGCGATACCGCGAACGGCATGATCGGAAGTCTCAGTGCATTTCTGCGCTATTCGCTGGATTCCGATCCTGTACAGCGCGTGACGCTGGCGCAGGAGATCGATGCGACGAATCTTTATCTTGGCATCGAACAGCTGCGCTTCGGCGAACGCCTGCGCGTGCGCTTGAACGTTTCGCCGGAAGCGCGCACCGCGCTGGTACCGAGCCTGATCCTGCAGCCGCTGATCGAAAACGCGGTCAAGTACGCGGTATCCAAGCGCGAGGAAGGCGGCACGATCGAGCTCGAGGCGCGACGCAACGGCGATGATCTCGATATCGTGCTGCGCGACGACGGCCCCGGCTGCGAAAACTTCCACGAGCGCCAGGCCGGCCATGGAGTCGGCTTGCGCAACACGCAGGAGCGTCTGCAGGTGCTGTACGCCGACGCGCAGACTTTCAGCATCGCCAATCGCGCGCCGCGCGGCTGCGAAATCCGCATGCGCCTGCCCTTCGAAAGTATACCTGTGGACAATGCCGCTCCGGCGGAGCTGGCCGCATGAGCATGCGCACGCTGATCGTCGATGACGAACCATTGGCCCGGCGCGGCCTTGAACTGCGCCTGCGCAAGCATGCCGACGTCGAAATCGTCGGCGAAGCGAGCAATGGCCGCGAAGCATTCCATGCGATCTCGGCGCTCAAGCCCGAGCTGATGTTCCTCGACGTGCAAATGCCCGGCGTCGACGGCTTCGAACTGCTGCGCGCCGTGCCGGCCTCGATGCTGCCGATGACGGTGTTCGTGACGGCCTACGACCAGTATGCACTCGCGGCGTTCGCCGCGAGCGCGCTGGATTACCTGCTCAAGCCCGTGGACGACACGCGCCTGGAGCAGGCCCTCGAACGCGCGCGCACGCAACTCGCAACGCGTTCCGCACAGGACCGCTGCGAACAGCTGCTCAAGTTGCTCGGCACGCTGTCGAACAACCCGGACCTGCGCCTCGATGACGTAATCGCGACGCCAAAGAACGGCAACGGCAAACTCGCGATTCGCGACGGCTCGCGCATCGTGCGCGTGGACGTCGACGCAATCCAATGGATCGACGCCGCCGGCGACTACATGTGCGTGCACGCCAACGAGACCACGCATGTGTTGCGCGGGACGATGCACGACCTGGAACAACGCCTGGACTCGCAGCGCTTCCAGCGCGTGCACCGCTCCACCATCGTCAATCTCACTCGGGTCAAGGAAATGAGGCCACACCAGAATGGCGAATATTTCCTCGTCCTCGATTCCGGACACGAGTTGAAGCTATCGCGGAGTTACAAGGACAAGGTGCGGCTGTTGACGTAGGTAACGCTGCATAGGCCCGTCACCCCAGCAAAAGCTGGAATGACGAGCAACATCTTGTGTTGAGCGGGACTAGATCCTCAGTCCTTCGCGTAATCGATCTGCATCGTCTTCGCTTCCTTGCCCTTGCGCGTCTCGTACCACTCAAACGTGTAGTGCTTCGGATCGACCGCATGGATTACCTCGCGCACTTTTATCTGCGTGCCCGCGGCGATGGGATCGTCCATCGAGCCATGGAACGTGTAGGTCTTGCTCGCACCATCGTAGGTTCCCCATGCAAGCCACATCCCCGTCGACATGCTGTCGATCCAGGTATTGAAGAACTTGCCCTTGAGGTTGTCGAAGCCGATCAGGCCTTCGCCGTTGAAAGTCTGACCCTGGAACTTGCCCTCGTAATGCATCTCGATGTAGCGCCCGCCGAATTTCGATTCGACATGCGACTTACCCTCGGATTTCTCCGGCGGCGCCTTCGGATCCATGAACATCGTCGTCATCGTTTTCCATTCGCCGGCAAAATAATCGAGCTGCTTATGCTCCGCGCGCACTTCGCCCATGCGCTGCATCGCTTCCATCATCGCCTTCTGGTCGTTGCCCGATGCTTCCTTGGAAGCCGATTTGGTTTCCTTGGCAGGCGCCTTGGCGGCGGGCTTGTCGATCGCCATCGCGTCACAGGCCAGTGCCAATGCTGCGCTCAGCGCACCAACACGAATCATCTGCATTGCGTTCATGACTACCTCCGTGTCTATCCCCCCAGATGGGGAGGACATGCTAGCGCTGTCGCATGACTGACTAAAGACGCGGCGCCGCAAAGCTGCTCGCCAGGTAATCAGCCGTCATTTCAAGGCGGCGCGAATCGCTGAACAGGAATCCGGTTCTTATTTTTCTGCAGGCGCATCCTGCGCATTTCCGCTCGCTTCCCGCGAGCGGGTTACCTTTCTTTGCTCGTGCAAAGAAAGGTAACCGAAAGAAAGCACGTGCAGAACAGAACATCCTAAAGAGGAGCTGCACAAAGGACCGCAAGCGGAGTTCAAGTTCCGCATACAACTCGGTCGATCAGGGTCGACAGTCCGCACGAGCTTAAAGCTGGAGAAGCGTAGTCCAGGGATGGACGTGTTAGCAGATTTTGCCGGCGCCGTTCGCGGTGACGAGCATCGCAGGCTTCGGCGAAGATGGCCCACAGGGGCGCGCGCACGATGCGCGCGCGTCGGCTGTCAGCACACGGACGTGCTGTCAGACGACCCCGCCGAAGCCGAGAAGCGCAGGGCATTCCGATTCGCTGACGCGAATCGGAACACCGCGGTCGGCGCCCAGCCTTTTTGGTTACTTTTTGGGCAATGCCAAAAAGTAACCCGCTCGGCGCAGCCGAGTGGAAGCTGTTGCAGCATGACTTCTGGCATAGCCGAGGCCCTCTTGTCACACGATTCATCGTGCCCGCGACACGATTCGCCGCAAGCTTGCAACCAATATGACTCCTGCCACATCCAATCAAACGTTGCTCGGAGCGAAACTCGCGCCCGGGGATGAGCAAACGGAGTGGCGTGATGAAACTGATCGAATCCTCGCTGAAAAATCCCATCGCGGTCGCCATGGCGGTGCTGTTGATCGCGGTGGTCGGATTCATGAGCCTGCGCGAGTTGCCGCTGCAGCTGTTCCCCGACATCGAGCGGCCGCAGATTTCGATTCAGACGAACTGGCGCGCCTCGTCGCCCGAGGAAGTGGAATCGGAGTTGCTGGAGCCGCAGGAGCAGGTGTTGCAGGGCCTGGCGGGTCTGGAGGAACTCGACGGCAATGCCGGCCCGGGCGGCAGCTTCATCAATCTGACGTTCGCGATCGGCACGGACATGAAGAACGCGCTGGTCGAGGTGATCGGGCGCATCAATCGCGTGCGCTCGATTCCGCGCGATGCCGACCGTCCGGTGGTGCAGCTCGGCGGGGGCGGCGGCGGTAACGCCAACGAATCGCTGAGCTGGTTCTTCGTGCAATTGCTGCCCGGCACGCCGGGCCCCATAGAAAATTATCGGCATTTCATCGAGAACACCGTCAAGCCGCGCATCGAAAGCGTGCCCGGTGTCTCGCAGGTTATCGTCAATGCCGGCCCGCCGGACGAAGTGCGGATCACGGTCGACATGGCGAAAGCGGCGAGCCTCGGTGTAACGATCCCCGATATTTCAGCAAAAGCGGCGAGCGCCGCGGATGTTTCCGGCGGCCGGATCGAAGTCGGACGTCAGCAATACGAACTGCGCTACACCGGACGCTACAAACCCGAACAGCTCAGCGAACTCGTGCTGTCGTGGCGCGACGGCAAGCCGATCCGGCTTGGCGATGTCGCCACCGTCACGCTGCAGCCGCCCAAACGCCAGTTCTACGCCTACCAGAATGGCAACCCGGCGATCGGGCTGGATGTACACAAGGCTTCCGGCGCCAATGTGCTGGCGACGCTGACCGAGGTGAAGAAAGTCGTCGCCGAACTGCGTGAAGGCCCGCTCAAGGCCAAGGGTCTTGGCGTCGAGCAAAGTTTCGACTCGGCGCTGTTCATCAACCGCGCCGTGAGTCTGCTTACCGAAAACCTGATCGTCGGCGCGCTGCTATCGCTGCTGTGCGTGTGGTGGTTCATGCGCGACTGGCGCGCGACGCTGCTGATCG
>Ga0163163_10000401_pt1 | contig 40925 bp, 36 predicted proteins | sample S65metaG_FD_119766 | JGI IMG/M metagenome (GOLD analysis project Ga0163163, IMG submission 119766) | Switchgrass rhizosphere microbial communities from Kellogg Biological Station, Michigan, USA - S6-5 metaG | ecosystem: Host-associated > Plants > Roots > Rhizosphere > Soil | place: USA... | reverse complement strand
TTTTCAAGGTCGAAGAAACGTAATACTTCCTTCACAAATTTCCACTCGATGCCCGTTTTCAGCAACAGCAGGAGAATAAAATAGGTGAAATAAAAGGGCCTGAAACAGGCATAGACGAATGCAATCGTCAGAAAAAAATTGAGCAGGTAAACGCACATCCATACTGCCACCAGCTTTGCATCATTATAGCGGCCGGTTTTTCCCGCCCACCTGATGCGTTGTGAGAAAAAATTGCTCCAATTGGGCTCTGGTTTTGTATCTACAATGGCCAGCTTCGATTTCAGGTAAGTGAGTCTTGAAGGATATTTCGACGCAATTTTTTTGATGAGTAACATATCGTCGCCAGAGGCGAGTTGATCGCCGCGGAAGCCTCCGGTTTCCAGGAAGGCTGCCTTATCATATGCGAGGTTAGCGCCGTTGCCCATAGGATGGAAACGGGCATGCATCGACGCCGCGGTAATACCTTGCAGGATGGCGAAATCGAGAGCTTGAAATTTGGAGAGAAAACTTGACGAGGGCGTCATTCTCACCGGCCCAGCAACCAATCTTGAGCCGCTTGTTCTGTAATAAGCTTCCATTGTTCTGAGCCATGCAGGATCAAACCTGCAATCTGCATCGGTGGTAATGATCAGGTCGCCCGTTGCTTGCGCAATGGCAGTTTCAATTGCAAGCTTTTTGTATGCCGTGCTCTGCCCGGAATCTTCAATCCACTGCTTCAACGCTATTAATTTAACCCGGCTCTGGTCATAACGCACAACAATAGCCGCAGTTTCGTCAGTCGAGTGATCATCGACCACGATGATTTCATATTGCGGGGACGGATAGTTTTGATTCAGCAGATCGTCCAGGCAGTTTTGAATATTGATTGCTTCATTCCTGGCCGGGATAATGACTGAAATAAAGGTCGAAGGATTTCTTGTAAGGGCTACGAATTCTGTGACAGCGATCCAGTGTTCGTAATAAAAGGCGATCAGGAAGATGTATCCTACCAGCAAAGCATAGCATATGATGATCCAGATCATTGCTTTAAATTAGTCTGATTTTGGATTTTCAACAGCGAACAAATTTGCCGCGCGTGTTTTTCATGCAGCAACTGGTGGCCGCTATCCAAAATCTCAAGACCGATCTCTGATTTGGCATGTTGCCTGAAATCCTCTCCCAGGCTGGATTGTATCACTGGATCGTTCTTGCCAAAGACCAGTGTAATGGGTGTTTGATGGCGATGAAGGAGCAACGCAATTTTTTTACGATCGGGCCTGAATTTCCGGAATGCGGTCCAGATTTCATAAACCTGCTTCCTGGTTGTTTCCTGTTGCAGATAGAGTTTTGCAAATCTCATCCGGCTTTCTTTAATGATGCCAGTCCGCCGCGCGAAACTGGCAATTTGAAGGAACGGTTTTGGATGCTGAACGGTCCACCTGAACATGCCTCGTCCAACGGTCGTTTGGGTACTTAGCCAGTAAATGAAATGCATGCTCAGTCCATCAGGCGCCAGGAGGAGTAATTGAGCAATGCTTTTGGAATCTGTTTCATATAACGATAGCGCAATTCGTGCGCCCATACTGTATCCGATCAAGCCAAAAACGGATCCGTCGATACCGCCCTCCGCACAAAGTCGCTGGATCACCGACAAGAGTTCGTGTGGTGTAATTGCAGACGCATCTTTCCATTCCGTTGAGCCATGCTTTGGAAGATCCAGGGCAATTAATGAAAACTCGCGGGGAAGATTTTCTCCAATGCATGCATATGAAGTTGAATCTTCACCAAAACCATGAATGGCGATGAGCAATTCGGTTCCTGCGCCCCACTTGCAATAGTGGATCGTTGAGTTCCCATATTTCACCTGGCCTTGCTTCATTCCGTCAAAAATAACCAATGCTTACAGATTTTGCTTAGAAATCAATGTGTTAAAACAGGTTCAAGTGTGCCAAAAATTGTTTCGTAAGCTTTTAAAAATCAAAATAATGGAGTAGATTTGAATAGTTGATTATGCAACTATATGCCAAACAACCAATTTAAGAAAGGCGAATTATACAGTTTTACTACCGGTAAGGCATCAACGGCGGTCGCGCGAAGGCTCCAAAAGAACTTCAAGCAAAACGGCATGGAGATCACCATCGAACAGTGGAGTGTGCTTTATCATTTATGGAAGGAGGATGGAATGAGTCAACAGGAACTCTGCAATGCCACTTTTAGGGACAAACCCAGTATTACGCGCCTTGTTGACAATCTCGAAAAATTAAAGTTGGTAAAACGCGTTCCTTCTAAGGAAGACCGGCGTATCAATATGATTTACCTGACAGACGCCGCCAAGAAATTGCAGGAACAGAGTATGGACCTGGCCAACCAAACGTTGAATGAGGCATTGGAAGGCGTGACCAACGAAGAAATTGAAATATGCAAAGCCGTATTACAAAGAGTATACGATAACCTGAAATAACATCACTCAAACTCTAAATTACTAGCTATGTCAACAGCCACCGCAACCACACAAGCGCTGAAGGGAGGCGAATGGATCATCCGCCAGGGCACGCCCGAAGATTGCTACACGCCTGAAGATTTTAACGAAGAGCAGAGAATGGTGCTCGAGATGTGTAATGCATTTCTGGATGCAGAAGTGATACCCGTGATTGATCGCATCGATAACCTGGAACCCGGTCTAATGCCATCCCTGATGGATAAGGCAGGCGAGCAGGGATTGTTGGGCACATCGATCCCGGAAGAATATGGCGGACTGGGGAAAGACTTTGTCACCGCCACCCTTGTAAATGAAGGCCTCGGAGGCGGCTATTCTTTTTCGGTTGCGATTGCCGCGCACACCGGAATCGGCACACTGCCCATCCTCTATTTTGGAACTCCAGAACAAAAGGCCAAATACATTCCCAAGCTTGCAACGGGTGAATGGAAAGGTGCATACGGACTAACGGAGCCGAATAGTGGAAGTGATGCATTGGGTGCCAAAACATCTGCAAAATTGAGTGCCGATGGAAAGCACTACATATTGAATGGCCAAAAATGCTGGATCACCAATGGTGGTTTTGCCAACGTATATACGGTATTTGCTAAAATAGATGGCGACAAATTCAGCGCATTTATTGTGGAGCGCGGTTTTGAGGGATTTACGCAGGGGCCCGAGGAACACAAGATGGGTATCAAGGGTTCATCTACCGTTCAATTGTATTTCCAGGATTGCAAGGTGCCCGTAGAGAATTTGCTGGGCGAAATTGGGAAAGGTCATATTATCGCTTTCAACATTCTAAATATCGGCAGGCTCAAACTTTGCGCTGCGGCGATGGGTGGGGCTAAACGTGCACTCAGCGACTCTATTTTGTACGCCGTAACACGCGAGCAATTCAAACAGCCCATTTCCAACTTCGGGGCCATCCAGCACAAGCTCGCTGAAATGGCCATACGGGTATGGGTAGCCGAATGTGCATTATATCGCAGCTCAAGATGGGTGGAAGAGAAGGAAGCAGAATTGCTTGGCGCTGGCAAACCCTTTAATGAAGCATTATTGGGCGCCGCCGAGGAATATGCCATCGAATGCGCTATACTGAAAGTATTCGGCAGCGAAGTGCTCGATTTTGTTGTGGACGAAGGCGTGCAAATTCATGGAGGTAATGGATTCAGCGCTGAATATCCCATTTCACGTGGCTATCGCGATAGCCGCATCAACAGAATTTATGAGGGTACCAATGAGATCAACCGTCTCCTTGTGCTGGACATGGTTCTGAAGCGTGCCATGAAAGGAAGGCTTGACCTGATGGGACCTGCGATGGCAGTTCAGAAAGAATTGATGAGTATTCCCGATTTCGGTTCGGGGGATGAGGGCGCTTTTTCAAAAGAGATGAAGGTGTTGGGCAATCTGAAAAAGGCCATCCTCATGGTTGCAGGTGCAGCTGTACAAAAGCTGATGATGAACATTGATAAGGAGCAGGAAATCCTGATGAATATTGCAGACATGGCCATTGAGGTCTTTCATGCTGAAAGTGCGTTGTTACGTGCAATCAAAATGGCGAATTCGAAAGGTGAAAATGAAGCGGCATTGCAACTGGATATGGCCAGGACATATTTGTATGACGCGGCAGACCGGGTGAACAAATCCGGAAAAGACGCGATAAATGCATTTGCAGATGGCGACGAACAAAGAATGATTCTGCTCGGATTAAAACGATTTACAAAAACAGAACCATTTAATAGCAAAGCTTCAAGGCGCAGGATTGCAGCAAAGTTGATTGCCGACAAGAAGTATAGTTTCTAAAATCAACAACAGTCAAAATAGACAAAGCCGTCCCCACATTGCTGTGGAGGCGGCTTTTAAGTTATGATGCTTTCCATATGTACGAATCTTACCGGGTGACCGGGTTCAATGACTTTCTTTCTTTCAACAGGTAAAGTCCGATGGACATTAGAATGGTTGAAACAAAGGAGGAAACGTAAAGGAGGGTATAGGTGTCGTCTTTGTATTGTGTTTTTAAACAATAAATCAGCACGTACAAAAAGCTGAGGATGCAGTAGCCGAATGCGATGCTGGCTACAAGCAATGCTTTTGCGGTTTCTGATCGATGGCTGATGCTCAATCTCACCTGCTGTAAAAAAATCGGGATACAAAACACAAGCACCAGCAGCAATTCGGGTCCCGTCGTCCAGGCTGCACTTTTGAAATTGATACCCATAGTCAGCAATATAATCGCTTCATAAATGATGAAACAAACAATCGACAAGCTTACGATCTTCTTCAGTTTCGCGTCTTCCATAAAAGTCTTCAGAAAGAGAAGAATTAGTGGTACGTCCAGATAGCTGTTCACCAAACCGATTTTCTCTCTAAATCCGGGCGAGGCTGGGATGACCTGATCTCTCACCAGGCCATGAGCGAATGCAAAAATGTAGTAAAGTAACAGCGCAAAAAACGCATTGCTTTCGTACAATTTCTTACTCAGGATTAGAAAAATCGGAAGTAATAGGGCCGTTGTTGAAATAGTACCAAGTATATGATTCCAATTCGTATAATTCATTTTTCAAGGATAGGGCTTAATAAAACACAAAATGAGACCCTTAAAGTGATCCCACTTTCCATTTTACACAAGTAATATAACGCCCATCTGCCAACGACTGTTGTTGTGATAACCCAATGAGACTGAAAATTGAGGATTAACACAGCGAGGTTTAGTAATTATACCATTGCCAGCGAAGGTGGTTTTTCCCTTAACTTTCGGGTATGAGAAAATGGTGCGTTTCAGCCCTCCTGATATTGACTTTTTTTAGCGCAAAAACGCAAACGCAAGTACCCTACATCGCGGGAAAAACCTTGGGAAAATTACCATTCCTTGAATATGGCCTTGGTGAGGATCGCCTGGGTGGCGCAAAAATGGGCTTTCTTGATTCTAACATTCTGCTGCGAATTGTGGATTCTTCCGGCACGGATTACAAAGTGATGCTATCAGCTAATCATCACGCTTATATTACCAAGACTTCCGTCGAAAAGCTGCCCGCAATGCGGTTTCAGCCCTATTACCTGAGCAACAGTTGGAAAGTATGGGGCGACACTGCATACGATTACCTGAGCCTGCAACTGGACGAAAAATTGCCCTATCACAGTTATCAGCAAATCGATCCCTCGCGAATTATAGTTGATCTCTTTGGCATTACATCGAACACAAATTGGATTACACAATTAAAGACATTAAAGGAGGTGAAGAATGCGTGGTATGAGCAGGTTGAAGATGATGTGATGCGCGTTTTTATCGATTTGAAACATCGCCAACACTGGGGCCATTTGGTGTACTATGATACAACATCGAAGCCACGACTAATCATTCGTGTAAAAAGACAGCCTCCGCTCGATATCAAAAAATTAAAGATTGCTGTTGATGCCGGTCATGGGGGCGATAACGAAGGTGCAACAGGTGTCATGACGGGCATATTGGAAAAGGACTACACGCTGCTGATGTCAAAGGAATTGGAGAAGGCTTTGAAAAAAGAAAAGTCAAAAGTAGTGATGACGAGAGAAAAAGATACCAGTCTGAGTATGCCGGAGCGAATTGAATTCCTGCGTGAACAGTCCCCTGATCTTTTAATTAGTATTCACCTGAATTCGGGAAGCAGCGATACCGTGCGTGGTACGAGTACGTATTACCGTTATATCGGATTCCGGTCTTTGAGCCAGTTTGTTCTTAAGAGAATGCTGGAATTAAAGCTGGAGGAATTCGGAAATGTGGGGAGCTTTAATTTTGGTCTGAGCGGGCCAACTGAATATCCAAACTGCCTGGTGGAAGTTGCATTTTTGAGTAATGCTGCAGACGAAAAGAAGATCAGGAATCCTGCGTTTCGGAAAGCCGTTGCACAAAAAATTGTTGCGGGCATTAAAGATTGGCTGAGTTCATTAAGGTAAAAGGTTTGCCTTTATCCTGTTACCTTTAACCTCTAAATTATAATCATGTCTGAATTGAATGTTTTTGTACATCATGTTTATTTCTGGTTGAAGAATCCGGGCAATGCAGAGGATCAGACAAAATTAATCGATGGGTTAAGAAAACTCACGAAGGTGTCAACCATCAAAAGTTATCAAATTGGTGTTCCGGCCGACACCGATCGCGGGGTGATTGATCGTTCTTATTCAGCATCATGGTTGTTGATTTTTGAGAATAAGGCCGACCAGGATAGCTATCAAATTGATCCCCTTCACCTGAAATTTGTGGAGGAATGCTCTGGTTTGTGGAGTAAGGTGGTGGTTTATGATTCTGTGAACCTCACTAACCCAATTAACCATTAACTTTTCCTTCTTTCCAATTTCAGCTGCTATACCTTAAATTTGTAGGAACCCTAGTTTATTTATTATGAGCGATGCTACAACGACCCAGCCTGCCCTAACGCCAAAAGATTTTGCAACCGACCAGGAAGTTCGGTGGTGTCCAGGTTGCGGTGACTATTCGATTCTCGCCCAGGTGCAGAAGATTATGCCGGGACTGGGCATTCCAAAGGAAAACATTGTCATTGTATCCGGCATTGGCTGCAGCAGCCGGTTCCCTTATTACATGAATGTTTATGGCATGCATTCCATCCATGGAAGGGCTACTGCCATTGCTTCCGGGTTGAAGGCCAGTCGCCCTGAACTGAGCGTATGGATTGTTACCGGCGATGGTGACAGTTTGAGTATCGGCGGCAACCATACCATCCACCTTTTACGCAGAAATTTTGACGTCAACATATTATTGTTCAATAACCAGATCTATGGGTTAACAAAGGGACAATACTCTCCCACGTCTGAAGAGCAAAAAGTGACCAAAAGCACGCCTTTCGGAAGCATTGACCATCCCTTTAATCCACTGGCACTAGCCATGGGTGCAGACGCCACCTTCATCGCTCGCAGCATGGACCGCGATCCGAAGCATTTACAACAATTGCTCATCCGCACCCATCAGCACCGCGGTGCTTCTTTCCTGGAGATCTATCAAAACTGCAACATCTTCAACGATGGCGCATTTGAGATCTTCACCGAAAAAGGAAGCAAAGCCGAGGAGACCCTGTTCCTGGAACAGGGCAAGCCCCTGATTTTTGGGGCCCAGCAAAATAAGGGGATCAGGCTGGATGGCTTTCATCCGCAGGTGGTTGAACTGGGCAATGGCTACAGTGCCGATGACCTCTGGGTTCACGATGAGCGGGATTTCTACAAGGCCCAGATTATGGTGAGGGTTTTCGACGACCCGAAATTGCAGGGACATCTTCCAAGACCTTTCGGTGTATTGTATGAAACCGATCGTGCCTGCTATGAAGACGTGATGGCCATGCAAATTGAGGAGGTTCAAAAAACCAGGGGCAAGGGAGATCTCGACAAACTCCTGAGAGGTTCTGAAACGTGGACGATTGCCTAGATCCTAGATACCAGATACTGGAATGCTGGATAGTTTGAGTGTGGGTGTTTCGCCATCATTATTTACATCCACCACCGCCAACGGCCAACGACGTGGCAACTTCCCAACTAATCAGTGACTCCCAAAAAAATAAAGCCAGCGATGGAAATCGCCGGCCTGTGCTTACCTCTGAAACCACAAAAAGAAAGACTTAGATGAGCACTATATCGCCGCTACCAGATACGATGGCTGTCGATATGCGAATAATGCATCACCGCTAATAAGTTTAATTATTGAATCCGAAATCGGGTTTGCGCCTGATCGGTTGAAAAATTATGATCCGGGAAATTGGACGGTTGGCAATGGAGATTGGATGATCCTAAAAGAAGAGATTTTATGGGTAGTTCCGTTGAATACAGTGCCGGTAAAAATAGTACGGGAAACTTATATTTCAAAAAAAATTATCGCATTATTTGACCCGGAAGACCAATGTTTCTGGGTAGTTTAAGGAATTGGACCATTTCAATTTCAGGTCATTCCAGCCTGCGAAAGTTCCTTTTTTGCGGCCTCCAAAACCTTGTCTTTCTTGTAGTCATACCACCATTTGGGTGCGGTTTTTTTCATCAGCGTATCGATATTTCTCATGCCAAAAAGATTCCAGGCTCCCTTCAATTTTCCACCCATCGAATTTTGAAGCGCCCTCAGGCTCATGGCAAAACCGCTGTCGAGGTATTCCATATGATGCCAGTAACCAGCCGGCATAAAGAGGGTATCTCCATGCTCCAGGGTTACCTCAAAGCCCTCAGCCAACTGAAGAGCCGGGAACTTTTGATAATCGGGCCTGCCATTCTCCAGGTTATAATTTGAAAAATCTGCCAGGCTGAGCACCTCAAATGGTTTGCGGTAAAGTTTGTGCTGCTCTGAAAACGGGAAAAGCAAGACACGCTTTCTTCCCATGAACTGCGTATGAACAATATGAGAGAGATCTATGTCGAAATGCATGTGCGTGATCGACGTAGCGCCGCCCACAAAAAGCATCGGGTATTTTTTTACGAATCCATGCATTAAGTCTTCCGGCCACTCAAAATCCTGTGTGAGTTCGGGGGCGTGGTCAAATATATTGAACAGGAAAATGCGCCAGCCCGCTGGTCCCTTCCTGATCATATCCACATAATCGCCAAATGTTGTATAATCATCGGCAGTGTTGATAGGCGTGTAGGCATCACTCTTTACATTATTATAGATGCCCACTTTTTTGTCTCCGACGATGTCTTTAAAATAATCCCAGTTCCACTTGTCATACGCTTTCCATCTTTTTGAAAGTTCTGTAATCACCAATGGTTTCATCGGATCGTAATAGTTCTGTCTAAAATCGTCGGGAGAGATTGACGCAACCCGATCAACGGCGGCTAGACGCATGGGATGAAATTTTCGAAGCAAAGGTAATATGAACAAATCATTAAAACTCCGCCTTTGGCGGGACAGGGTCAAGCGTTTGCCGGGCACTTCCTAACGGATTCGGGTATTCTATCCGACATAGCTTAATTTCGATTCCCGTGCTAGTCGAAATACATCCTAAAAACCCACAACCCCGGGGTATAAAAAAGCTGGTTGACTGCCTGAAAGAGGGAGGAGTAATCGTATATCCTACCGATACGGTTTACGGACTTGGCTGCGATATTTTTGATCAGAAAGCGGTTGAACGAATCTGCCTTATTAAAGGCATTGATCCCCGCAAGGCCCGGTTTTCATTTGTGTGTTCCAGTTTGAGCGATATGACAAATTATACCAGGAGCATTTCCAACCCACTTTTTCGCATGTTGCGTTCTGTCCTTCCTGGTCCATACACTTTTATTCTTGCCGCAGGAAAACTGACGCCGAAAATATTAAAAACTAAAAGAGATACCGTGGGAATCAGGGTTCCTGATAATATTATTTGCCAGGACCTGATCAGGGAATTGGGTCATCCTGTTTTAAGCACATCTCTTCCCGGAGATGATGAAGAATATTTAACCGATCCTAACCTGATGGATGAAAAATTCGGAGCTATGGTCGACATGGTTGTTGACGGCGGTCCCGGCGGACAAATTCCTTCAACTGTTATTGATTGCACCAGCGACGAGCCGGTCTTGCTCAGGGAGGGTTTGGGGAAGTGGCCTGTCTAAAGTTCAAAGTTCAGAGTTCAAAGTTCAGAGTTTAGAGATGACTCAAGGCTGACCTCCAATATCCACCATCCAAAATCTTTATCTACAATCCAAAAAAATGAGAGCACCCCAATCGCGTAACGATGAGTTGCTCTCTGATAACCCCAAATTATCGATTTTAGAATCTTGAGGCGTGATTGTGTTTGTACCTGTAAATTTTTCTGCTGGCGCGGGCTTGTTCACGTGCAATTTGCTTTCTCTCCCGCTTCGTCAGGTGGCCATGCCTGTATCTGTCGTGACGCATTTGTCTGCGAATGTGTTTTTGCTCCATGGCAAGACGATGCGCTTCTTTCCTCGTCAATTCACCGTTTCTCATTCCTTTCTCAATTCGATCGCGCTGATCATATGCGCGCTCGCTGATCTGTGCCTGAACGGATGCGATGCCAAGACAAAAGACAATGGCCGCGGTGAATAAAATTTTCGTTTTCATAATCCTGCGTTTTAATATTTTCGAAAAAACTCGATTAATACTAAGACGCGGGACGGTCTCCGGAGTTTAATGTAAAAGGCTGTTAAATCAGAATTCAAACTCAAGCTGTTCCGTCTGCCAGTTGAAAGATTTGCGGTGAAACGGACTGGGACCGAAGGATGCAAGAGCATGACGGTGTTGGATAGTCGCATATCCCTTGTTGGTTTTCCAACCATACTCGGGATAATTTTCGTGCAGCTGCTGCATGTATTCGTCACGGTAAGTTTTGGCGAGAATACTTGCTGCGGCGATGGAAGCGTAAATCCCATCACCCTGAATTACGCATTGATGGGGAATATCTGAATAAGAAATGAAGTAATTTCCGTCGATGAGAATGGCAGTCGGTCGCTGCTGGAGATGATCAAGCGCCATGTGCATGGCTTTGATGGATGCCTTGAGAATATTAATGCGATCAATTTCCTCATGGTCCACACTTGCCACGGCATAACACAATGCATGCTTTTCGATGTAAATTTTTAATGATGCCCTGTCTTCAGGTTTTACCTGCTTTGAGTCATTCAATAAAGGATGATAAAATTTCTTTGGAAGGATCACAGCAGCAGCAAAGACTGGTCCCGCCAGGCATCCTCTCCCTGCTTCATCACAACCCGCCTCCATTCGTTTCTTGTGCATATAGGGTAATAGCATTCTCGCAGCAGTTTTGGTTTTTAGAATATGCAGATTCGCGGAAATAAAAATAAATGGAAAATTATGGCTGACCGAATAATTCTATTCACATCGCTGGACTAACTTTGCCGCCGATGATTTCGAAAAATGAAGTTCCCTCGTCACGACCCATCGCCATCTGGCTGCTCATTGGCGTGGGAATGATTGTAATACAGGTCATCCTGGGCGGTATTACAAGACTCACCGGATCGGGGTTGTCTATCACAGAATGGAAGCCGTTGCTAGGAGCCATTCCGCCGCTCAACGATAGCGATTGGCAACACGCGTTCGACCAATACAAACAAATCGGCCAGTTCAAGAAAATCAATTCCGATTTCACGCTTTCAGAATTCAAATTCATCTATTTCTGGGAATGGCTTCATCGCCTTTGGGCCAGGCTTATGGGCTTTGTATTTGCGATTCCTTTCATCGCCTTCATCCTAAAAAGACAATTTAGGGGAAGCATGCTAGTCTATCCCATGCTCATCGTATTCCTGCTCGGCGGACTGCAAGGCGCTATTGGATGGATCATGGTTCAGAGTGGACTAAATGAAGAAGACGTGCATGTAAACCATATAAGGCTCGCTGTTCACTTCATTACAGCGCTCATCTTATTGATTTATATATTGTGGTTTGCGCTGATTATCCTGTTGCCAAATGAAAAGCGATTGAAATTGCCCGCGCAGAAAAAAATGCTTGGCTGGATAATCGCCGTTCTTACACTCCAACTCATTTATGGAGCCTTTATGGCAGGTCTTAAGGCGGCCACCATGGCGCCGACATGGCCAACCATTAACGGCGACTGGCTCCCCCATGGCGGACAACCCGAGTCTGGGTTTCGCTTTTTTACAGACAATCCTTTTGTTGTCCACTTTATCCATCGCGGAATGGCCTACCTGCTGGTTGTCTTAATTACCTGGTGGTGGTGGAAGTCGAGGCAGATTCAATTCCCAAAGAATTGGAATCAACTTAGGAATGCAATTCCGCTGTTGGTTATCGTCCAGGTCGTGCTCGGCATCATAACCGTTCTGGACTCGCCCGTTCGTTACAGCTTATTGGTACTCGGCGTTTGCCACCAGTTCGTGGCCATGCTATTGCTATTGGCCCTGGTAACCATGTTCTACGGTACCGGGGGTAAAAGGAATAATTAACAGCATCTTCTTTACGGGGGGCAATATTATTTTTAACTTGTTGTCGTTTAATGTTTAGGGAGCCTAAAGGTTGCCTGTCTGAAACCGATGAAAAAGTACCTGATTGGTTTTTACTACTCATTTCCCATCCAATTGGTGCTTCTGCATGTTAAGAAGTACCAGGTACTTCTTTTGTTCTGGCTGATCGTAGTAAGCGCCATTAACGGTGACTTCATGAGCACTTTTGGCGCAGATTCTCTTTTTCTCGCGCCTGAATACCTGGGCAATGTGAACCTGATCAGCGCAGCCATTGTTGGCGTGGCAGTGGGCATTTTTATCATGAGCTGGAATGTCACCACCTTCATTTTACATAGCAAACATTTCAAGTTTCTCGCCACCACCTCGAAGCCATTTTTGAAATACTGTATCAACAACGCAGTTATTCCGATCCTGTTTCTCATCTTTTATTATATCAAGGCCATCGAATTCGACAAATACCGGGAGTTGCTCGACTTAAAGGAAATTCTTGTACTGATCGGCGGGTTCATGCTTGGATTCGTCATGCTCCTGGTGATTTCACTGGTTTACTTTTTCCGCGCGGAAAAAACCATGATGAGAAAAATGGAGCCCGTACTGGAAGATCCGCAAAAGCATTTTCATCTTTTTGGCCTGGGTGGAAAGCATTACCACGAAAAAGGATTGCTGCAGGTAGACTGGTTTTTCAATACTCGTTTCAAACTCAAGAAACCCAGAGAAGTTAGTCACTATACGGCAGAGTTTATCAATACCATTTTTAAGCGCCATCACTTTTCCGCCGTCATCTCAATCGTGCTGGCGTTTTTGTTTTTGTCGTTTATTGGTCTTTTGCTCGACTACGATGTCTTTCAAATCCCGGCAGCAGCCAGTATTCTCATCTTCTTCTCAATTTTGATCGCTGCCTCCGGTGCACTCTCTTATTGGCTTAAGAGCTGGTCATTCCCATTCGCTATCCTCCTGTTCCTGATCATTGATTCGTTGTTTCGCTACGATGTACTCGACGTTCGGAATAAGGCATATGGTCTGAATTATGTTAACAAAAAAGAGAGGCCGGTATACGATCAATTGAGCATCATGGCACTCTGCCCGATTGATAAAATGGTTGCCGACAAGCAGCGAATGATTAGTGTGCTAGAGAAATGGAAGGAGAAACAGGATGAAGACAAGCCACTGCTTTATGTGCTCAATTTTAGCGGAGGAGGAACAAGGTCTGCAACGTTCACAATGAATGTGCTTCAAAAGCTGGACAGCCTTTTAGACGGTGATCTCATGAAGAAAACTTTTCTGATCACCGGTGCCTCAGGCGGAATGCTTGGCGCGACCTATTACCGTGAATTATACAGGATGAAGCAGGCAGGGGATTCGGTGAATATTTATGACAAGAAATACGTGGACAATATTTCAAAGGATCTTCTGAATGGCCTGTTTTCTTCGCTTGTTGCCCGGGATCTTCTGGCCCCTGCACAGAAATTCACCGTAGGGGATAATAAATATGTGAAGGACCGCGGTTACTCTTTCGAAAATGAACTCAGTGAAAATACAGGCGGGGTTCTCAACAAACAATTGAAAGATTATGTAGCGGACGAATCGAACGCCAGAATCCCAATGATCATCTTCAGCTCTACCATTACGCGCGATGGTCGTAAGATGCTGATGAGCACGCAGCCCATTAGTTTTATGATGCGCGAGATTCCCGATAGTATCAGCGGCATGCTGGCCGAACCCGATGCGGTGGATTTTTGTAGCTTCTTTCAAAAGCAGGACCCGCAAAATCTTCGCTTACTCACGGCCATGCGGATCAATGCGACGTTCCCTTATGTGTTGCCGAATGTTTGGCTACCTACAAATCCTATTATCGATGTGATGGATGCGGGCATCAGGGATAATTATGGGCAGGAAACAGCACTTCGATTCTTAAATGTTTTCAAAGATTGGATTGCGGCAAATACGCGTGGCGTGGCTTTTGTTCAGGTTCGCGACAGAAGGCTGGGCGATTGGGAAGATCATTTCAAGGATGGTGGCGTAGTGGAACAGTTCACTAAGCCCTTGATGATCCTGCAGTACAACTGGATGAAGATGCAGGATTATTACCACGAAGAAATGATTCGTTTTGCGGATCACAGCTTCGCCTTCCCCTTTGAAAAATTTACCTTCTCTTATATCCCTGCTAAAAATAACAAGGCAGCAGCGCTGAATTTTCATCTCACGGCCAAAGAAAAATCTGATATCAGGGAGGCGCTGAATTCGGAAGACAACCAACTTTCATTCAGACGAATCGATGATTTCAGTTATCCGCCGAGTTCTATCAGGCGGGCTGGTACAGTCGGAATGCGGAAGGAATAATGCGAATTGAAAATTGTTCGGCAGTATCTGCGGGATCTCCATCAATATGGAGCGGTGCGTTTTCGGTATTGTGAATGTTCAGCGATTTGGTTTGGAAGTAGACAATACCCTTCGGGTTCAGTCGGGATTCTTTTACATCTCCATGCTTTAGTTGTTGCCAGATGGCGGGAAGAAGTTTCCATCGGCTCATTTTTTGGACAATGACGATGTCCAGAAGTCCGTCGTGCAGACTGGCTTTCGGAGCGATGGTAAACTGGTTGCCAAATTGATTGCTATTTGCGATGCTGATGAAATAAGCTTTCGTTGAGATCTTTTTATCCGCCGCAGAAATGTTGAAATGATAGGTGCGTGCTTTGAAGAAATTCTTCACCGTATGTTTTATATAACTAGCCAGGCCTCTTCTTTTCTGTTTCGCGAAATCGTGTGCCACTTGGGCATCCAGGCCGAGACCGCTCAGCATGCAGGAAAATTTTTCGTTGATGCTAAAGGCGTCTACCTCGTGGAGTTTGCCTGAGAATATTACTTCCAACGCTTTTGCTGGATCTTTAGAAATGCCTGCCGCGAGGGCGAGACCGTTACCGGAACCGCATGGGATGATGCCGAAATTAACATCGATTCCCTGCAAACTGCCCGTCACCTGGCTCAGTGTACCGTCTCCGCCGGCAATGATAATGTCAGTGAATTTTTCAATTTCAATTCTTGATTTCAAGTAGGAATAATCACCGGAAGGATGGGTGTGAGCAATTTCGTAATCGAGTTTTCTCTCCTTTGCTTTTTGTTCAATAGTTCTTTTGACAATTGATTTTTTTCCAGTGCCGGCGATCGGATTGAGCAGGAAGAGGAATTTTCTGGACATCCATGCAAGATAATGAAGTTCAAAGTTCATAGTTCAGCGTTCAGAGTTGAAATACACTGTTCCCCACACTCTGAACGCTGAACTATGAACTTTGAACTCTTTTGCGCTACCAGCGCAGCAGCGCGCTCGCCCACGTGAACCCGGATCCAAATGCGGCGAGACAAACCAAATCTCCTTTTTGAATGCGGCCATCTTCCCAGGCTTCGGCAAGTGCAATGGGCACCGAAGCTGCAGTGGTGTTACCGTATTTCTGAATATTATTGTAGACCTGGTCGTCTCTCAATTTCAACAATCCCTGTACAAATTGACTGATGCGAAGATTGGCTTGGTGTGGAATTAATAATTTGAGATCAGACGGCTTCAGCCCATTTGCATTCAAAGCCTCCATGATCACTTCCGGAAATTTTACCACGGCTTTCTTGAACACAGCGGGTCCGTCCATCGTTGGAAAATTCTGTCCCTTCTCAATCATCGCATGACTCATGTACATATCGCCCCAGGCACCCTCATTGAAATCTGCGAGCTTTTCTTTGGTCCAGTGATTCGCGTGTGTACCTGGATTGAACATCGCTAATATTTCTGCGCTTTCGCCATCACTGTGCAAGTGCGTGCTGAGAATTCCGCGACCTTCCTCATTCGTAGGTTGGAGCACAACCGCGCCCGCACCGTCTCCGAAAATCACCGAAACATTTCTGCCGCGCGTGGAGAAGTCCAGGCCAAATGAATGCTTTTCGCTTCCAATCACGAGAATATTTTTGTACGTCCCGGCTTTTATGAATTGATCAGCAACACTCAGCGCATACAGGAAACCGCTGCATTGGTTACGTACGTCTAACGCGCCGATTTCGCGCATCTTCATGGCACGTTGAAGCAGCACGCCGCAACCGGGAAAATAATAGTCGGGACTAAGCGTAGCGAAAACAATGAAGTCAATATCAGAGGCAATGATACCTGCGCGTTCAATCGCAATCTTCGATGCTTCAACTGCCATTGTTGTTGTGGTCTCGTCCGTTCGATGTGCATAATGTCGGGTGTGGATGCCCGTTCTTTCAACAATCCAGTCGTCACTGGTGTCCATCAATTTTGTGAGATCCTCATTGGAGACAACCTGTGGGGGCACATAAAAGCCGATTCCGGCAATCACTGATCGAGGCATAACAATCGATTTGAGTCTACAATTTACGAAAGGTAAAGGGTTAAAGGTGAAGGCCGAAAGGGTTTACCCTTAACCTTTAACCTTCCTCCCTTCACCTTATTAAATAATTGTATTTCATTTGCAAACCGCGCCGATTTGGAGTACCTTTGCACACTTAAAAATGGGGGATTTTTCAGGGCTGAATAGCTGATCCGGGATTTGCCCTTTTGAAAACCCGTTAATTCTATATGATGAACATTCGCAATATCGCCATTATCGCTCACGTTGACCATGGCAAGACGACACTTGTAGACAAGATTCTCCATGCCACCAAGGTATTCCGCGACAACCAGGAAACCGGCGAGCTGATTATGGACAGTAATGACCTTGAAAGAGAAAGGGGCATCACCATATTTTCTAAAAATGCCGCTGTTGAATACAAAGGTGTAAAGATCAATGTAATTGATACACCAGGCCACGCCGATTTTGGCGGAGAGGTTGAACGCGTGCTGAAAATGGCTGACGGAGTGCTGCTGCTGGTAGACGCATTTGAAGGTCCGATGCCTCAAACGCGTTTTGTATTGCAGAAGGCGCTTCACCTGAATTTGAAACCCATCGTGGTAATTAATAAGGTTGACAAACCGAACTGTCGTCCTGATGAAGTTCATGACGCGGTTTTTGAACTCTTCTTTAACCTGGATGCAACTGAAGATCAGCTGAATTTCCCGACTTTTTACGGCTCCGGTAAGAACGGATGGTTCAATACTTCCCTCACACCCATCGAGGGCATTACGCCTTTGCTGGATGGTATCCTGGAATACGTGCCACAGCCTAAAGTTGCTGAAGGAACTTTGCAGATGCAAATCACTTCGCTTGACTACTCTTCCTTCCTTGGAAGGATTGCTGTAGGAAAGGTTGCCCGTAACACAATCAGAGAGGGCCAGCAGTTTTCACTCGTACAAACGGATAATACAATTCGTAAATCGAAAGTGAAAGAATTGTATGTGTTCGAAGGAATGGGCAAGAAGAAAGTGACCGAAGTAGTGGCAGGCGATCTTTGCGCCGTAGTTGGATTGGAAGATTTCAACATTGGAGATACGATCGCAGATTTCGAAAATCCGGAAGCTTTGCCGGTAATCAGTGTGGATGAGCCTACCATGAGCATGCTCTTCAGCATCAACAATTCTCCATTTTATGGAAAGGATGGTAAGTTCGTTACTTCACGCCACCTGCGCGACAGGTTGATGAAAGAAACTGAAAAGAACCTCGCACTTCGCGTAGAGGACACCGATAGTGCTGATGGATTCCTGGTTTATGGCCGCGGTATTTTGCACCTGGGTATCCTGATTGAAACGATGCGCAGGGAAGGATATGAATTGACCGTAGGTCAGCCGCAGGTAATTGTGAAAGAGGTGAATGGTAAGAAATGTGAGCCTTACGAAAACCTGGTGGTTGACGTACCTTCTGAGTTCAGTGGCAAAGTGATTGACATGGTTACACAACGCAAAGGCGAACTGCAGGTGATGGAAACGAAAGGGGAAATGCAACACCTCGAATTTGAAATTCCTTCACGCGGTCTGATCGGGCTTCGTTCACAAATGCTCACGAATACTGCAGGTGAAGCCGTAATGGCGCACAGGTTTACAGAATACAAACCCTGGAAGGGACCCATTCCTGGCAGAAATAATGGTGTGCTTATTTCAAAAAATCAGGCTGCCACAACGGCCTACTCAATCGACAAACTCCAGGATCGCGGCTCTTTCTTCGTGGATCCAGGTGAAGAAGTATATATCGGACAAATCATTGCAGAACATATCAAGCCAGGTGACCTGGTGGTGAATGCTACTGAAGGAAAGAAACTCACCAACATGCGCGCCAGCGGCAGTGATGACAGCGTTCGTATCATTCCCAAGATTCAGATGACGCTGGAAGAATGCATGGAATACATCCAGCAGGACGAATGTATTGAGGTTACTCCCAAAAAAATCCGCCTCCGCAAGACGATCCTCAACGAAGACGATCGAAAGAAGTATTCGAAGATGCTTAAGGCGGAAGAGGTCAATTAGTTCAGAGTTCAAAGTTCAGAGTTCAAAGTTGTTTCGGAGTGCCAACTCTGAACTCTGAACTCTGAACTTTGAACTAATATTCACATCCTATCGGCGCGCCCGGCGGCATTTCAAGATGTAAGGTCGGTTTTGCTTTTTCGGGTGATTTCATTCTCGACAATGCAAGTGTGAGTTGCGCGTCTGTGCCGGCATCCTTATTCACTTTTTTCTGTGTTTCCAAATATTTCGTGAGGTCTGCAAGTGACTTTTGAACGGTTGCTCTCGCCGTAAATGAGAGGTCATCATTGATGCTCAATGCAAGCAGGTAGGTAAGCAATAATTGTTGATTCTGTTTCAGGATCAAATCTTCCATACCCTTTCTGGGTGTAGCCTTCCAGGTTTTTTCAATCAGTGTACTAATCATATCGTCCAATCCCAATCCGCCATTCATCGCCTGGTATTCGACCATCCTGTTTACCCGTTGTGCATTAAATAAAAATGACAAGGCGAGATCAGAAGCTGTTTCGGCGGGAGCAAGTGCATCAAATGCAAGCCCGGTTCTCTTCTTAAACAACTCTCGCGTGAAATCATAACCAGCAGGTCGCGGGGGAATGATTGCCGTAATTGAATTCGGCAGTAGCAGGAATGATGGATCAATGCAACCGATCACTGCATCTAACGCGCGCTGTTGTTCTGTTTTGGTGAGCGGTTTGGTAATTAGCTGGCCATCGCCGCGTACTGCATAACTATAATTCATGCCGCCTACAGATTTCGTCACAGCCTCCAGCTGATACCGATGAAGGAGATAAACGGGAACCAACACATCTTCAAGCATGGCCATGGGAACGCCTGGTCGGATATTGTTTTCACCAAAGCGGGACATTGCTTTCTCTCTCAGTTTTACCACTTCTTTCAATTCATTAACGGGGTCACTGCCGTTATCCCAAAGGTGTGCAAATGGATGTAGCCCGCCAGCTGCGCGGGCGTCTCTGTCCGAGATAAACGGATATCCTTTCCTGGCTGTTTCCCTTAAAATCTTGTCAAGCGCTTCTGGTTCATTTGTCCCCGCCGCAAATTCTGAATAACCAAACATGATGGCCTCTTTGTCCCAGGCGCCAATCTTGTTATCATACGCATCTGTCAGGTCAATTTCACCGGCTGCATTTATCCTCGCCAACGGATGGGGGTAGTCCATTACACTGGCGCGGTTGTCTGCGCTGGAGATATAATTATGCATGAGACCGAGCGTATGTCCAACTTCATGCGCTGCAAGTTGGCGGAGCCTTGCCAATGCCATCTTCAGCATTTTATTATCCACCGGCGTTCCATGTTCAAACGGAGCAAGTAGTCCCTGCGCGATAAGATAATCCTGGCGCACGCGCAGCGAGCCCAGGGAAACCTGGCCTTTGATGATCTCTCCTGTTCGCGGATCAGTGACGGTTGCACCATATGACCAACCTCTTGTTGACCTGTGCACCCAATTGATGACATTGTAGCGAATATCCATTGGGTCGGCAGAGTCTGGAAGGATTTTCACGATAAACGCATTTTTGAATCCGGCCGCTTCGAAAGCAGCACTCCACCATTGTGCGCCTTCAAGTAATGCACTCCGAATGGGCTCGGGCGTGCCATTGTCGAGATAATAAATGATAGGCTTTACGGGTTCACTCACCGCAGCATTCGGATCTTTTTTGACCAGGCGATGACGACAGATAAAATATTTTTCAATCGATTCTGACACAGGCGTGCTGTAATCGAAATATGAAATGCCGAAAAATCCTGAACGGGCATCAAACACGCGTGGATGATAATTATTGTCGGGAAGCTGCACAAAAGAGTGATGCATGCGCACGGTGAAAGCTTCCGGTGACGCAGCAACAGCCTGTACATAGTTTCCAACTTCGCCGTCGTTATTAACGAAAGTCAGGGAGGCCTCCAGTTCTGTGTTCAGCGGAAAATTTTTTAGGTGAGGTAAAAAGATGGCCGACCTGCTTTTGTCGAGACTGAAATTTCCCTGTTTGGTTTGCCTGATCCTGCTGCTGACTTGCATAGCATCACGGAGCAGGAAATCAGTTGCGTCAACGAGTACATGACCAGGTGATTCAGCTTCGATGGAGAATCCCCAAAGCGTAGATTGTGCGAAGGATTGTTCAACTGCTTTTTGCTCTGCCGGGTCTTTTGAAATTGCACGATAATTGTAATTGGGTTGGATCATCATCAGTTTCCTTCCAACGCGAGTGAATTTTACAATCCTGGAATCACCGAGCAGTCCTCTGTCGAGTCCGATGTCATTTGATCCCAACCCTGCAGGCAAAGAATTGACGTAAAGTAATTCTGTGTCAAGACGATTGATGTCGAGCCAGATTTTTCCGGACGATTCCTCCCAATAGAAATCAAGAAAGCCTGACATTTTTTTCATGTCTTTGGTTTTCTCTTCAACGGTAGGAAGTTTTTGGCCGAAAGAAATAATGGGAATGAGGAGTAAAAGCAGGAGCTTGGACTTCATGTGTTGGTAGATTGTAGATTGTGGATTGTTGATTATGGAAATCTACAATCTACAATCCACAATCAAAAATCCAGGCTAATCCCTGTTATTCTTCCACCACCTGTACCCCAAATAACCCATGATGGCAAAGGGGGTGAGCATGAGATAAATAATGGCTGAATTGAGGGCCCTGGCAGGCTTTTCACCCATTTGTTGCGCTGTTTTTGTGCAGATGGAGCATTGCGCGGGAGAGGCGGCGGGAAGACAGAATATCGCCGCTATGAGTATGATCGTTACTACAATCTTTTTCACATTACAAAGATACTGGATTTCAGATACTGGATACTGGATAGTTTGAATGTGAGCACGGGTTGCTTATCACCAAAACTCAAACCACACTATTCAGCGTCTAGTATCCGGTATCCAGTATCACAGTTTCATGACTATTGTCACAGAACGGCGGCGTCTTCGTTTGCTTGCACTGGCAAAACAAAACCTCCTCTTCTTTTTCAAATTGCACCTTCAAACTACGAAAGGGCATTTGATCAATCGCCTTGTGTTTGCCATCGCAGAAAGGCTGCGTCTCACTCAGGCCACAGGTGCACCACGAATAAATTTTTCCGGGTTCTACTTTCACTAATTTCGGCTCACACTGCGCAACTTTGGGTAAACTCATGATGCATTAATTAATATTTCTGAACAAATCGATACAAATTAAAATCCCCATTCGAACTTTCAACTTCTATACTTCGTTTCAATTCTTCCCTATCCACATTTTTCATTCGATGCTCCTTTATCAAATGATACGCCCGTTCGGCGAGCAGCCAGGCCTTTCGGTCCTTATGCGAAATTTTTCCGAGGCGTTCGGTGATGAGGCCAGTCAATTCTTTTACGCCTTCCTTTTGTGAAGCGATTGTCTTTAAAACCGGCGGTGGCGCCTCATTGTGCGAAAATGCCGGCCCCATCATCGTCAACAGATTTTGTACGAAGAGATCAGCAGCGGGTCGGTCCGACTTATTCACTACAAATATATCGGCGATCTCCATCAGGCCTGCCTTCATTGTCTGCACTTCATCTCCGCCCTCTGGAACCAATACCACGATTGTCACATCAGCGAGTCCGGCGATTTCAACTTCACTCTGCCCTACGCCCACGGTCTCAACAATAATGTAATCGAATTTGAACGCCTGGAGTACAGATGTGATTTCAAGTATATTGTGTTTCAATCCGCCAAGGGAACCACGACTTGCAAGTGACCTGATGTAAACCTGTGGATGTGTATACCATTCACTCATCCTGATTCGGTCACCAAGTAGCGCGCCCTTATTAAAGGGCGAAGACGGATCAACACAAAGCACGGCGACTTTTTTTCCATCGTTCACCCAGGTATCAATAAGTGCATCCGCCAGCGTGCTCTTGCCTGCACCAGGAGCGCCGGTAATTCCAATAATGGGCGCAGAACCTGTGACCGGGAGGGATTGCAACAATTCAGTGTAACCGTCTGCCTCGTTTTCAACCAATGAAATGCACCTGGCGAGGGTTTTGAATTCTCCTGACTGTATTTGTTTCTCCCAGTTTATCATTAAATGGAGGCAAAAATAGCTTTTTATTCTTCGGTCAACCCCGCCTTTGGCGGGACAGGCGGTCAACGATCATCGGATCGCCCCTGTCTCTGAATCTGCATTAGCTTGATGTATTTCTGAAATGTTTGAAAGGAGTGTGTCCTGGCTATGCAATAACCATAAAATCCGTCCAGGAAGCCGCCCTTAATTACGAAACTGGTGAGGAAGGCAATAGCGGGATTCACAAGGATTTTGAACCAATTGCTTTTTTTCCCCTGTTTATTCATTGCCTTTGCAGCAATAGTGCTGAACTTGTTTGCCTGCAGCATATGCTCCTCCATGGTATAGTAGGTGTAATGGAGAATATCACCTTTTAGATGTTGTGCATCAATGCCATTCTGCATTTCCAATTTGTCGTGCGGATTTGTTCCACCCCAGTTCCCTTTGTGACGATTCAGCAGGCGCAATTTTGTGTCTGGATACCAGGTGCCATGCCTGATCCACTTTCCGCAATAATAGCTCAGCCGGTTCATGGTGTAGGCATCAACGGGAAAATCGGACGTCTTCTCCCGGGCAATGGAATTGCAGAGTGTCTCATCGAGGGCTTCGTCTGCGTCGAGCGACAAAACGAAATCATATTTTGCTTTGCCCAATGCAAAGTTTTTTTGTTCGATATAACCGAGGAAGCTTTGTTCAAGGAAAGTGACGCCGTGATCAATGCAGATGGATTTTGTAGCGTCGGTGGAAAAGGAATCAACTACCAGGATCTCATCGGCCAGATTTTTAACTGATTCTAAACATCTCGCGATGTTCTTTTCTTCGTTAAGGGTAATAATGACAACGGACAATGGGCGCATGTCATGGACCGAGTTTATTAACAAATGTATACAAAACATTGATTGGTGAATAATTTCGTGGTAACTCAATTCGTTTTTTTAAGTAATATTGAAAATGACCAATTTCATTCCCATATTTCCATTGGCCATCGTGGTTTATCCCGGGGAAGACGTTAACCTACACATCTTTGAGCCACGTTATATGCAGTTGATTAAAGAGTGTTATGATCAAAAAAAGCCCTTCGGAATTCCTGCGGTGATCAACAACAAAGTGAGTGAAATGGGGACACTTGTGGAGGTCAAAGAAATAACCAATGTCTATGAAAATGGTGAGATGGATATCAAGAGTAAGGGTAAGGCCGTATTCCGGGTATTGGAAGTCATCAATGATGTGCCCGAAAAACTCTACAGCGGCGCAATCGTAAATTATCCTGATAATGCAGAGGAGGGTAACCGGGAATTGATGCGCAAAGTTGTAAATGGCATCAAAGAATTGCACAAACTGCTCAACGTCACAAAAACATTTCGCAAGCCCGATGAAGAATTGAATACATATGATGTTGCGCACCATGCCGGACTAACCCTGGAAGAAGAATATGAATTCCTTGGACTATTGCAAGAACTTCAAAGACAGGAGTATCTAAAACGTCATCTCAGCAAAGTATTACCAGTGATTGTAGAAATGGAAACACTGAAAGAAAAGGTCAAGCTCAATGGCCACTTCAAAAATCTCACTTCATTCGATTTTGACCTGTAATCGATACTGCAACCTCAGCAGCTTTTCAAAAAATTTCGATTAATCCTTCAATTCCTGAAATTCCTGATCGATTTTTGCGTCGGCTGAGCCATTTACCAAATCAGTGCTCAGAAACCCCGCATGTCCAAAACCATTTGCTTCGACTTCGGCAACACCAGGCTGAAATATGCAATTTTCAATGGAAGAGAATTGGAGGTCGTGGAAATACTGGAGAAGGACGATCCCGCCCTGATCAGACAGGTTCTTGAAAAATTTAAACCCGAAAAATCCATCCTGTCATCTGTTGTGAACCACAACCCGGAGATCGAAAAACAACTTTCATCATCCACCAAATTTCACAAGCTTTCGCACCTTACTAAATTAGCAATCAATACGCCTGTTGGCAAACCTGAAACCATTGGCGCCGACCGTCTCGCGCTTTGCGAAGGTGCGGTTGAATTTTATCCGGGGAAACACAACCTGGTGGTTGGCTTGGGAACCTGCATTACGTACAATTTCATTAACAAGTTCAAGTCTTTTCTGGGTGGCGGCATTTCACCTGGTATGGAGATGAGACTGAAGAGCTTGCAGTCTTATACTGCGAAACTGCCCCTCGTTGCTAAAGACTGGAATTTTCCACTTGTGGGATATGATACGCGCACCAATATTCTGAGTGGCGTCATCCTGGGTATGGCGAAAGAAATAGATGGCACAATTGATTCATATGCAGAACGATACAACAACTTTAACGTCGTTTTAACCGGTGGCGATGCACCCTATTTTGCCCAACTCTTGAAAAATAAGATATTTGCAGACCCTGATTTAATCTATAAAGGATTGTATTCCATTAGTGAGCATAATAACTAACATGAAGAAAATTGGTGTTGCGGCGCTATTTCTATTTCTCTGTTTCAACCTCAAAGCCCAGATAAATTCGCCTTATTCCAGATACGCTCTTGGAGACCTTGTAGGAGGTCAAAACATTGTGAATGCCGGTATGGGTGGTGTAGCGGTTGGCTACTCAGATTTTCGTTCTGTCAACTTTGTAAATCCGGCGTCATATGCCAGGCTTAAATTGACCACCTTCGACGTGGGTTTTGCCTACAATTCGTTGACGTTAAAACAGGAAAATCCATTCAAGAAATACAATTCAGCTTCTCTCCTTCCCACTTACCTGAATTTGGCTGTGCCACTTGGGAAAAATTCAGGTATGAATATCGGGCTCAAACCCGCGAACAGGATCAGCTATCAGATCGAAAATGATACGCGACTTCCCGGCATCGACTCGGCTGCATATATCTACCAGGGAAATGGCGGCGTGTGGCAAGCTTACCTTGGAGTGGCTGCCGGATCAAAAAATTTTAGTGTGGGTGTGAATGCAGGCTACATGTTCGGTAACAAAAGTTATTCTACCAAGCTTGTGTTTATCAATGATACAGTGGATTACAAAAAGGCGAATTATTCCGACACCACTACTTTCGGTAATTTCTTTTTTGATGTCGGATTGCAATACATTATTCACCTCAGCGAAAAGACCAGGCTTACACTCGGCGCATTTAGTGATCTCAAAACAAACATGCATGCAAAGCGTAATACCACAAGGGAAACGTTTGAATTCAGCACTGCCGATGGGACTGTTTTGGTTGATAGCATTTATGCACTTCGTGAACAAAAGGGCACGATTGTTTATCCTGCGAGCTATGGATTCGGATTTATGCTGGGCAAAGAGCTCTGGTCAGTCGGTGCAGACTTCGTAATGGGTAAGTGGAGTCAGTATCGCTATTATGGCGAGACCGACCTGGTGAAAGACAACTGGACTATGCGTATTGGCGGAGAATGGACGCCGAGTATAACTGCCACTTCTTATTGGAGCAAGGTTACCTATCGCGCAGGATTCTATTTCGGTCCGGATATTGTGGCGGTTGACAAGGATCTTCCCCGCTATGGAATAAGTGTCGGCGCTGCATTCCCGATGCGCAGGAATCCATACACTTTCCAAACCACGATGATTCAGACCGCGATTGAATACGGTTCTCGCGGGAATAAGGAAAATCTAATGCGCGAAAATTTCTTCAAGGTTTCCGTCGGACTTAGCTTAAGTGACGTTTGGTTTATCAAGAAAGCCTACCAATAGCATATGCGGCATACTTCGCCGATATCAATTTTAAAAATTATTGCAGCCTTGTTCTGGGGCTGCATTTTTTTGCAAGCCTGTGTCAATGATGAAAAAGACGTGAAGGAATTTTTTCAGCGGAAACTGGGTGTGGATGAAGCACATGATATTGAAAGCTACCTGAGCCAGGGTGGGAAAATGAAGGCGAGGTTGCGTTCGCCGCTGATGTATCGCTACCAGGATACTTTACCGAGGGTTGAATTTCCCAAAACCCTCCACGTTGATTTCTTTGATGATTCAACCAAAATAGAAAGCCAGCTAAATGCCATGTATGGAAGGTACCTGGAAGGAAAGAATAAAGTTTTCTTGAGAGATAGTGTTGTTGTCTTCAACATGAAGAATCACGATACCCTGAAATGCAAGGAACTTTGGTGGGACCAGAACACGCAAAAATTTTACACTGATAAGGCTGTGCAGGTGCACACCCCTACGCGTATTATTTATGGCGTGGGACTGGAAGCTTCACAGGATTTCAGTAAATATGATATTATGCAGGTCACTGGAACGATCATGGTGAATGATAATGACATATTTAAGTAAAAATTCAAAATTCAAAATTCAAAAGATCTTAAATTCACCCTTTACTTTTAAATTTTGACTTTTAAATTTTGAATTTCTATGGAGTATCGTCGCATGGGCCATACCGGCCTCCAATTGAGTGTTCTTTCCTACGGAAGCTGGGTTAGCTTCCACAAACAAATTGACGACCAGGCGGCAGACGAACTGATGAGTATCAGCTATGATCACGGTGTTAACTTTTTTGATAACGCTGAAGCCTATGCGCTGGGTGAAAGTGAGAAAATGATGGGTCGCGTGTTAAAGAAAAAAGATTGGGATCGCACATCTTATAGCGTTTCTTCAAAAGCTTATTTCGGTTGGCGGGGGAAAAACAACAAACCCAATCAAACAGGATTGAGTCGAAAGCATTTGTTCGAAGCCTGCCACGAAGCATTGGGAAGATTGCAGGTGGATTACCTCGACTTGTTTTTTTGCCATCGTCCCGACACCAGTGTCCCGATCAGCGAGGTGGTGTGGACGATGCACAACCTGATTCAGCAGGGCAAGGTATTATATTGGGGCACCAGCCAATGGAGTGGCGCAGAAATCATGGAGGCCCATCGTGTGGCTGATCAATATAATTTGATTGGCCCGGCCATGGAGCAGCCGCAATACAACATGTTTGAGCGCTACAAAATGGAAATGGATTACCTGCCAGTCTTCCAAAACAAGGGACTTGGCACCACCATCTGGAGTCCACTGGCATCCGGATTCCTGTCTGGCAAATACAATGATGGAATTCCCGAGGGATCGCGCATGGCGATTGAGGGCTTCGATTGGTTAAAGAACCGCTGGCTGCAAGATGAAAAGATCAAGAAATGCCGCGAGCTTGCAGACCTTGCAAAGAAGCTGGAAGTTTCACTTTCTTCACTGGCGATTGCCTGGACCATCAAAAATCCAAACACAACAACGGCAATCCTGGGAGCGACTAAAAAAGAACAATTGCTTGAGAACCTAACGGCATTGGATACCCTTAAGAAGCTCACCCCGGATACCATGGAAAGGATTGAGAAGATCCTGCAGAACAAACCCTTCCTTGATTTGGCTTAAGGATTACATCATTGGGTATTTGAATGTAGACTGCAGCTTGATCTTAGAGCCGTCTGCGCCTGACTTCCTTGCGGCTTCGATAATTTCAAGCACGTGGAGTGCATGTTCGGCAGCAATTTTCGGTTCAATTCCGGTTGCAAGTGCTTCTGAAATCACAGAAGCGCCCTGTTGCCAAACATAGGTGCCAGGATCTTCCACGTAGCGAATTGGTTTTTCAGTATATGATACGGCAAGGTCAACACCGAAGGGTGCCCAGTCGTATCCTACCAATGCCATATTCCCTTTTGAACCCCAAATAGAGATGGTTGGTCTGTCCTGTCCCTTTCCTTCGTGACCGTAAGGATCAAAATAATTGAAACCACATTGAACGTTTGATAGTATGCCATTTCCATGATCCATTAGCACGATCGCGTTGTCTTCTGCCTCTACCTTAATGTGGCCTTTGTTATCCACGTCACGTTCCTGTGTTACAATGGATGTCATGGCCATCACAGATTTTGCCGGTCCTAATAGACCCGTTAATGAAGCCAGGTTGTAAACCCCAAGATCGGGAAGACTTCCACCACCTTTTTCATAAAAGAATGCTGACCATGTAGGACCTGTATGCCCGTAGTGTGCATGCGCAGCTGCGACTTTGCCCAGTTTGCCTTCCTGGATTGTTTTCGACATGAACGCGAATTGCGGACTGTTAACTACCGCAGGTGCGCCCCAGATACGAAGGCCTTTGGATTTTGCGTAATCTAACAGCGCCTTCCCTTCGGCATAAGTATTCGCCATCGGTTTTTCACTCCACACGTGTTTGCCTGCTTCCAATGCCTGTTTGTTCAGCCGGCCATGTTCCTGCATGTCGGTAGTAGTTATCATCAAATCAAAAGGAACACCTGCGAGTAACTTATCGATGTGCGGATATTGATTGGGAATATTGTATTTCTTCGCCTTTTCCGCTGCTCTTTCGGGGATAATGTCGCAAGCGCTTACCACTTCGGCGTAGGGACACTTGGCAAGATGCGGGAGATATTGTGTGGACACACTGCCGCATCCGATAATGGCGATTCTGATTTTCTTTTCGTGGCTTTCGCGCGCCATAATTTCGATAGAAGAAAGAAGCATGGCGGCACCTGCCATTGCGGTTTGTTGCAGGAATTGTTGACGGGTGATGTTGGGCATGGCAATCAGTTTTGGAGTGATCGAAATTCAAGAGTCAAAATTAAAAATTAAAAAGTAAAAAGGAGCATAGCTTTCGCCAGACTCCTTTTTACTTTTTAATCTTGACTTTTGAATTCCTACCTTCCGGCAGGCAAGTTTACTTAAATCGGTACTGCAGTCCAAGCTGCCAAACTCTGTTATAAGTTGTGTTGTCGTTCTTGCTAATATCAGTTACGCCTGCAACATAGCGTGTATACAATCCCACCTGATTGGTGAACATGTACCCAAGTCCAAGATTGACAGCTAACTCGGCAGAAGTATATTGATTGTCAACTTCTGTTTTGTTGCCATTGTCATACTTCACCCTTGCATTTGTGTTGAATCCCAACTGCGGTCCAAATTCAAGGTAGAACTGTTTGGTAGCATAATATTGCACCATTACAGGTATCTGAATATAATCAAGTGCAAGCAGCTTTGCATCATTGTTGGTTGGATATTTCTGGCCTTCGAATGAATACAATAACTCTGGTTGTACACACCAATGATCATTTAATGTTTTGTGTGCAAACAAACCTAAATGTCCACTTACGCGTGCACTACCATTGAGATTGGTAACATCCGAGACATTCAAACCTCCCTTTGCGCCAAACTCTAGTTGAGCTTTTGCGGCCCCTGATATAATAAAAACCAGGAACAGCGCGGAAATGATTTTTTTCATTTTGTGTGTTTTATTTACCATAGTAAAAGAAATATTGTGCCAGAAAATGGATTTATATTGAAAACAGCTTCTAATTGGGGTATTATGATAGCTCATTTCAGAAAGGCTGGACCGACTCATCGCGACTAAGAGATGATGAATTGTGGACTAAAATCCACACTCTGCATCCACAATCCCATGCATTTGCATTATTTTCAACTCTACTAAATACTGGTTCATGCATTACAAATTGTCCTCATTTTTTATTTTCATTTTTTCTTCAACCTTTCTATTCGCACAAGAGAAAGGAAATCCCACTAAAGTCACAGATCTATTAAAAGTGAAATCAATTAGCGGGGTAACATTGAATGCTGACGGTTCAAAAGCAGCATTTACTGTTACTGCCATTGAACCCGACGGAGATAGCAAATGGGAAAACAAGTACGTGAACCAGGTATGGATCGTGGGCACAGATGGGCAATCACAGCCCAGGCAATTGACCTACAAAGAAGGCACATCGCAACCGGCCTGGAGTCCTGACGGCAGACAGCTCGCTATGGTAAGACTGGTTGAAAGCAAACCGCAAATTTTTCTGCTGCCCTTAGAGGGGGGCGAGGCCATTCAACTTACAAGTTTTAAGTATGGCGCTTTTGCACCCAAATGGAGTCCCGATGGAAAAAACATTGTTTTCTCCTCTTCACTTTCATTGAATGATTTGCTGAAAGATTCACTTCTAAATCCGAATAAAGACATTCCGCGCTGGCCATTTGAAAAGCCAGGCTTTGCTGGAAATAAAAACCTCCTGTCTTCAAAAGCAAAGGCTGATCCTGATGGCAGCATCGAAGAAGTAAGGGCATATCTCGCCAACAATGAATCAGACAAGAAAGCAAAGGTGCTAAACAAACTACAGTTCCAGGAAGAAGCGACGGTTTCATCTGAAATGAGCTTCAATCATTTTTTTATTGTTGATGCGAAGCCCGGATCGCAACCGAAAGCACTCACACACGGATTCTACAGATTCAATTCAATCGACTTTAGTGGAGATGGCAGGCAACTGATCATTTCGGCAGATATCGATTCGCTACAACATCCTGATCGATCATTGGAAAATGAAATCTTCATCGCAGACGCCGATGGAAATCATCTGAAGCAAATTCTGTTTGAAGACGGAAAAGTATATGCGAGCCCCAAGCTTTCCCCTTCCGGCAAATGGATCGCCTTTACGGTGAGCTCGACAAGTTTTTTAACTGTGCCCGAACTAATGGTGATGCCGTCAAATGGAACGATTAAGGACGCGATTGCGATCCCCTTTGATCGCAGTAAGAGTAACCTGCAATGGAGTGCCGATGAAAACTATGTTTTCTTTACTTCTCCAAGCAATGGTGGTTTCCCGCTCTATCGCGCAAATATAAAAAGCAAAAAGGTTGATCAGCTTACAGATTACAACAGTGGCATCGGCAGCTTCGATATTCGCAGCGGGAAAATTGTATTTGTAAAAACCGAGGTGGCAAATCCATTTGAACTTTATGCGGGAAGCGTCGACAACATTGCCGGTGCGCAAAGAGTTTCCAGTTTCAATTACGCATGGGTGAAGGATAAGCAACTAAGTCTTCCTGAAAAACACGTGTTCAAAAATGAAAAGGGCATGGAGATCGAGTATTGGGTGATGAAGCCAATCAATTTTGAAGCAGGAAAGAAATATCCGCTGTTGCTTGAAATTCATGGCGGGCCATCGGCGATGTGGGGACCCGGTGAATCTTCCATGTGGCACGAATACCAATTCTTTTGCAGCAAGGGATACGGTGTGGTATACTGCAATCCGCGCGGCTCGGGAGGGTATGGCCTAAATTTCCTGCGCGGCAATATTAATGATTGGGGCAAGGGGCCCACAAGCGATGTGCTCACTTCTCTGAACAAAACAGTTGCCGAAGGCTGGGCTGATACCAGCAAGCTGGTTGTTAGCGGCGGCTCTTATGCTGGCTATCTTGTTGCATGGATCATTGCACATGATCATCGGTTTAAGGCGGCCTGTTCGCAACGTGGTGTGTATGATTTGAATACGTTCTTTGGCGAAGGAAATGCGTGGCGCCTGGTTCCGAATTATTTTGGAGGTTATCCCTGGGAAGAAAAAGCAAAGCCAATCCTGGAAAGAGAATCACCTATTACCTACGTCAATCAGATAAACACTCCCTATATCATGTTTCATGGTGAAAATGATTTGCGCACGGGCACCATTGAAGGAGAAATGTTGTACAAGAGTTTGAAGGTCTTGAATCGGCCCGTTGAATATGTACGCCATCCCGGGGCCACACACGAGATTACGCGCAGTGGCAATAATCGCCAGCGTATCGATCAAATGCTCAGAACCTGGGAGTTTTTCGAACGATACGTTGGCACTAATTAGCCCTGTGGCCTGATTTTTTAAAATGATTTAATATGATCCTGAACCATTCAGGATCTTTTTTTGCTACTTATCCAAAAATATAGTGCTGATTATCAGTGTGTTCAACATTTGATAACAATTAATTTAAATTAAACGTTTGTTTAATTCAAACGTTCGTTTAACTTTGGGCCCTCAATTGGAGGCTAATACATGCAATCAGAAAAAACAGATAAAAGAGATCAGATTATCCAGGCTGCGCTGGAATTATTTGCGAAGCAGGGATATGAAGGCACCTCAATTCGTGACATCTGCCAGGAAGCTAATGTGAACCTGGCCATGGTGAATTACTATTTCGGGAATAAGGAAGGTCTATTTGCTGCGATGGTCGAAAGGAAGGCATCTACCATCAAAGGCCGGCTCCAGGAGTTGGTGAACGATGAGACGAAGACGCCAGAGCAAAAAATCGACAGTGTTATTGAGCGATACGTTGACAGGCTCTTCTCACACCGCGGATTCAGCCTGGCAATGATGCGCGAGCTGAGCAAAGATCAGCGTCAACCTCTCCACGAATCCATCTCCAGCATTTTTATGGTCAATATGGAAATGATCAGGGCGATTATCGAAGAGGGGATTACAAAAAAGGTTTTCAGACAAGTGGACATTGACCTGACCATTTCAAGCATCATGGGCACGCTTTGGAATCTCATCATTAACCAAATCATGGTAAAAAATATTTGTGGCAGCAAGTATGGAGACAGTCCATATGATGATCCTGCTTTTCGAAAGCGCGTTTCAGATCACCTCAAAGACCTCATCAAAAATCATTTAATAAGAGCATAAGATCGATTATCAATTAACAGGATAAAAAAATGGAAAAACAAGTAACTCAAAACGGAACGAAGAAGAAATCACCCATCAGACTTGTGATTTTGGCAGCAGTTCTCATTGGCGGCGGATTTTTCGCCTACAAGAAGATCAGCTACTCGATGAGTCATGAAACTACAGACAACGCGCAGGTTGAAACCCAGTTAGTGCCCGTGTTGCCGCGCGTTTCAGGATACGTAAAAAATATCGCCGTTGCCGATTTCGATTCGGTAAAGGCGGGACAGATGGTCGTTGAATTGGACGACGCTGAATTACAATCGCAGCTGACCCAACTTGAGGCAGACTATCAAACTGCAGAGGCCGACCTGGTCAATGCGCGCGCCTCACTGAATAACGCGCAGGTTTCATTGCGTGTAAACAGGGGCAACATCGACATCAACCAGGTGAGATTGGAAAAGGCACAGAAAGATTATAATCGCGATCAGAACCTGATCGCGGACCAGGCCATCACCCAGCGCCAGTTGGATGACAGCAAATTCAATTACGAAACAACTGAGAAGCAACTTGACAACAGTAAGAATGACCTCTCTGCTGCGCAAAGTCGTATCAGTGTTTTAGAAGCAGGTGTGACCAAGGCGCAGGCGGTGCTACAAGCTCGCAAGGCGCAGATCGATCAGCAGAAATTAAAAATCTCCTATACCAAGGTGGGTGCTCCTCAAAGCGGGAAGATTGGTAAGAAGAATATTTCCATCGGGCAATATGTCCAGGCCGGAACTCCGCTGTTTACCATTGTGAATGATACCAGCTACTGGATCATCGCCAACTTTAAAGAAAGCCAGATTAAGCGTCTGCATCCGGGCATGCTCGTTGACATCAACGTTGACGCATACCCGCAGTTGAAACTGAAGGGCACTATTGAAAGTCTGAGTGACGCTACCGGTGCAAGGTTTGCGTTGATTCCCCCCGACAATGCCAGTGGCAACTTTGTAAAAGTTACCCAGCGTGTGCCGGTGAAGATCAATATCAATGATGTTGATCATTACAAAGACATTCTTCGCGCGGGGCTTAGTGTCTATGTGACGATTCCTTTGAACAATTAATCGGAAGAATTATGTCAAGTCCAAAGGGTTTTGCCAAATTCATCATCGTTCTCACTACAGTATCTGCCGCCATTATGGAGTTGGTGGATACCTCGATTGTGAATGTTGGTTTGAGCGATATAGCGGGCAGCCTGGGAGCTACCATTGAAGACATCGCCTGGGTAATCACATCTTACGCCATTGCGAACGTGGTGATTATCCCGATGACAGGTTTTCTCGCAGAATATTTTGGCAGAAAGAACTACTATCTATTTTCAATGGTCCTGTTTACCATCGCGTCCTACATGTGTGGGCAGTCGACAGGACTTACAGAACTCATCGTTTGGCGATTTATCCAGGGTATTGGTGGTGGCGCATTGCTTTCCACTTCACAGGCTATCTTGTTCGATGCATTCAAACCTGAAGACCGGCCAATGGCATCGGGTCTGTTTGGTATGGGTATCGTGTTGGGACCAACGCTTGGTCCCACAATTGGGGGTTACCTCATTGAACACTATTCATGGCCAATGATGTTCCTGGTGAATATCCCCATCGGAATCGTAGCAACGCTACTTACTTATACGTTCATTGATAAAAAAGAAGGTGAGGGAAAGAAAAAGGCGCACATGGAGATTGACTACATCGGCATTGCGCTGCTGATGGCAGGTATCGGTTGTTTGCAGTACGTATTGGAGAGAGGCGAGGCCGATGACTGGTTCGATAGTCAAAACATCCGGATCTGCACACTCATTGCATTTGTGGGTATTGTTGGATTTATATACAGGGAACTCACTACAGCCCACCCCGTCGTTAACCTGAGGGTAATGTCAAACCGAACATTTGCTTTCACAACCATTTTCACATTTGTTGCGGGATTGGGTTTGTTTACATCAGTATTCGTTTATCCCGTGCTGGCCCAGCGCGTGCTTGGCTTCTCAGCTTATGAAACTGGTCTTTCACTACTGCCACCAACGCTGGCGGGTGTGATCATGATGCCAATCATTGGACGAATGATGAGCAAGGGGATATCACCAATTCCATTTACAGTTGTGGGATTCACATTATTTGCGATTTACGCTTGGATGAGTGCATCCGTGAGTCCCGACGTCAGCAGGTGGGGATTCTTCCTGCCGCTGCTGGTGCGTGCCTTTGGTATTTCAATGTCGCAGCTGCCACTGATCAACCAGGCCGTAGCGGGATTGCAACCGAAGGATTTTGCAGCAGGTATTTCACTCAACAATATGATCAGACAGATTGGTGGTGCTTTTGGTATTGCCATGGCGAATAACTACATCAATGTTCGCCACGCCCAACACAGGAGTGATATCGTTTCCAATTTGTATGATGGAGCACCGGCCTTGACGGAAAGGATAAATGGAATTTCACAGGCCATGATCTCCAAAACCGGTGACGCAGCAACGGCGACCGCAAAGGCTTATCACTTTATTGATATGACGGTAGACAGGCAGGCTTATTATCTCGCGTACCTGGATACATTCAGACTGATAGGCATTTTCTTCGTCGCGGTAATTCCGCTGGTATTCTTTTTAAAAATTAAAAAGAAACCGGCCTTGCAAACAGCAGCTGCAAAAAAAGAGATGGAGAAAGCACTTGAAGAAGCGCATTAAAAAAGAATAAACAGAATAACAGATAAAAGAACAGACATGAAAAGAATTTTCGTTTGGGCGGTCTTTATGAGCTTATCCCTCGCAGGCATGAGCCAGGAAGTTCCAATTAAAGATCAAAAGCTGAAGGAACTGATCGACAAGGCGGTCAACAATTTTCCCAAATTGAAGGAATTGGAAGAACAGCTCAAGTTAAATGACGTTCGGGCTGAAATCATCCAGAGTAACTATAAGCCTACACTGGGAGCAGACTTGAGTTATCAATACCTGAATCCGCTTTCAACCGTGGCATTTAATGGCGAGAAATTTCAGTTTCAGCCTTACAACAACTTCAACACAGGTGTCACGTTGAAACAGCTGGTGTATGATTTTGGCAAGACGAAACTTGCTTTGGAAAGAAACCAGGCTGAACAAAACCTGACTGCCGACAATCTTTTTAACAATAAGAATGCTGTAGCCTACCAGGTTGCGACGGTTTATTATGCCATCAGGTTTACCAACCGGGCCATTGAGGTACAGCAGCGGCAAATTGCTTCACTGAAAGAAAATGAACGTTTGATCGATGCAAAATTGAAGAATGGAGATGCACTTCAGTATGACTTGCTGACTACGCAGGTTAGAACTGCGAATAGTGATAACCGCTTGAAAGACTTGAAAAACACCCTTGAGAAAAATTTTGTGTTGCTTCAATGGCTCACCGGATCAGACGAACGCGAAGCGCTCTCCGGTTCGGAGCTTAATGATGAATTAGTGCTACAAACACAATCGGGTGATTGGAAGAAAAACAATCCCGAAGCAAAGATCATCAACCGCAACATCGAACTCTATAATTACGACTTAAAAGCAGCCGTTGTTAACGAAAGACCCACCATCGGAACCCAGGCTTCCGGTGGATGGAGAAATGGATATCTCCCAAACCTTACAAAGTGGCAAGTGAATGGTGCGGTTGGCGCAGGTGTTACGATTCCAATTTTCCCAGGTAGCAGGCCAAAGCTCCAACAGAAGTTGACAAGGGTAAATATCGAAGTGGCAAATAAGTCACTGGCAACCCTTGAATCTGACATCAATAAAGACCTTGCCACGGTAAACCAGGATTATCAAACGTTGCAACAGAAAGTTGGCGATCAAAAAATCCTGGTTGAACAGGCTGAAAAAGCATATCAACTTGCGGAAACAAGATTCAAGAATGGATTAATCACGAACGTTGAATTGCTCACCATTCAAACGAGCGTTGAGGACGCAAATCTCAATTTATTACAATTGCAATACCTGATGATGCTGGATAAGCTGGAAAGTCATAAGGTAATTGGAACGAAATTATTTTAGGTAAAAAATCAAACATACAGGATGGCCGGGTTTTGCCCGGCCTTTTCTTTTTTTAGACTAGATTTGAAACAAACATTCCTTATGAGTTTTGCCGGAAAAACAGCAATCATTACTGGTGCCAGTCGTGGTATTGGCAAGGCCATCGCATTGAAACTTGCGGCCTCTGGAGCAAACATTGTTGTTGCTGCGAAGTCAGTTGAAGAGAATCCGAAACTGGGAGGCACGATATATTCTGCGGCAGAGGAGATTGAAGCCGCGGGAGGGAAGGCGCTCGCTGTTCAATGTGATATCCGGTTTGAAGAACAGATCCAGGAAACGGTTAGCAAGGCTGTTGAGAAATTTGGTGGGATAGATATTCTTGTCAATAATGCATCTGCCATTAATCTTTCTACAACTGAGAAAACTGAGGCAAAGCGCTGGGATTTGATACATGATATTAATGCCAGGGGTACATTTTTCATGTGTAAGGCCTGCATTCCGTTTTTGAGGAAATCTACCAACGCTCATATTCTCAATCTGTCTCCACCGGTTTCGCTAAGTCCGAAATGGCTCTCGGCACACCTTGCTTATACATTGAGCAAATACAATATGAGCATGATCATTATGGGGTTATCAGAAGAGTTTAGGAACGATCGAATTGCCGCAAATGCACTTTGGCCAAAAACAACAATTGCCACTGCCGCTGTTCAGAACCTGTTGGGCGGAGAAGCGCTTATGCGTGCTAGCAGAAAGCCTGATATCGTTGCAGACGCAGCAGCAATCATTCTGGCGAAAAATTCGTCAGAATGCACAGGCAATTTTTTCATTGATGAAGATGTGTTGAGATCAGCGGGTGTAACCGACCTCGAAAAATATTCCGTTGTGCCTGGTGCGAACCTGTTTAGGGATTTGTTTGTGTAGATAAAACCAACCCCAAACTCACACTATCCAGTATCCAGGTATCTGGTATCCAGTATCCAGTTCACACTCCCTTTCCGGCAATCACGAGCGCCGCTCCTGCAAGCGCAGCGTCTTTGAGCAAGCTGGCAGTTATACTTGCTCGCATGCCCGGATCTGAATTGTTGATGAGACCGGGGATGTGTATGGTTAAAACGAAAATGATTAGAAGAGCAGCCAACAACAGGCATGCAGGTTTTACATATTTATTTAGCAAAATAGCCAATGCGCCGGCTACCAGGATCGCTCCGGCAAGGTAAACCAGCAATTCATGGACCGGCAAGAACTTTGGTACTATGCCCGACATGGCGCTGGCGTTGAGAAAATGCCCCAACCCGAAATATCCAATCACCAGGGCATACAGTATAGATCCCGCACGGGCAATCGTTGAGTTGTTCATTTTAGTAAGATTTTAGTACATTCCTAATTTACAAAATCAAATTAATAATCCCTTGTAAAAACATCACAATCTTCGCACCGCGCCCACGCGTAAACGAAGAAAGTTGATAACTAATTTGGCATGGAAACTGATGGGAAGAAATATGAATCTGTGTTGCAAAAACCAGGCTTGATCAAGCAGTGCAATGATATTGGAGATGAAAGTGCAACCAGGCAATTTGAGCAGCTAAATTCAGGGGATCCGGGTCACAGAAATAATCATGACCGGCTGAAAAAGTATTTGCCCGTCCGCAGGTAATTGATGAATGCGCCGCACGGTTTCCATCCCTGCTATCACTTTTCCGAAAGCAGCGAAACCTTGTCCATCAGGATTTCTTCTTCCTCCATAATCGAGTTGGGGCTGGTCATGAATACAAATAAAAAAATTGCAGGTGGCAGTTCCCAGCTCTTTTCGAGCCATCGAAACCGTTCCATCCTTGTGAAGAATCCCTGTTTTCAAAGTTGATTCGTGAATTACCGCAGGCAATTCCCTTCCCTGGGGCACATCCCCACCCTGGATGACTTCTATTTTTACTGCGTTGTCGGGCTGATTGTCCATCCTGACCGTTCTGAAAAAATGTGTTCCGTCGTACAAATGTGTTTCCACGTATTTCAGAAAATTTGCAACCGTTAGTGGTGCCCGGTCGGGATAAAGTTCAATGGTAATATCACCCATGCTCGTCCTGATCAAACATTTAACCGGTGGCTGAGCCAAACCGAGCAGTGCCAGCATTACTGCAACGAATAGGAGCCCGAATTTTTTCATACTGTGAAAATAAAAAACCTTTCTGATCCTTTACCACGGGCCCTGGTTCTGATAAATGCTTATTTTGAGACAAATCAATCTACATGAGAATGACACTGCGAATCCTCATCTCCTTCCTATTTGTTAATATTCTTAGCAGCCGTCTTTTTGCGCAAAAAAAGCCGGCTCCCGATCCTTCCGCCAAATTCAAAACCGAGGCGATTCAGCAAATTCAAACGCATTACGACGAATACAAAAAAATTGCACTTCAAATTTGGGACTATGCCGAAGTTGGATACAAGGAGCAAAAGAGTTCCGCGCTATTGCAACAAACACTCAAGGACAATGGTTTTTCGGTTGAAGCCGGTGTTGCAGGCATTCCAACCGCTTTCGTTGCTACTTACGGCAATGGCAAGCCGGTGATCGGTATTCTTGCAGAGTTTGATGCGCTGCCTGGACTCTCCCAGGAAGCGGTGCCGGAACATAAGCCCATTGCCGGGAAAAACGCCGGACATGGTTGCGGACATCATCTCTTTGGCACAGCTTCAGTTGCCGCAGGTATTGAATTGAAAGAATTGATTGCGAAAAACAAATGGACAGGAACGATCAAAGTTTATGGCACACCTGCTGAAGAGGGTGGTTCGGGGAAAGTGTACATGGTACGCGAGGGCCTGTTTAATGGTGTAGATGTAGTCCTTCACTGGCATCCCGGTGATGAAAACCAGGTTGAGTTTTCAGGCGCGCTTGCCAACTCATCGGCGAAATTCAGGTTTCATGGCACAGCCGCGCACGCTTCCATGTCTCCCGAAAAGGGTAGATCTGCACTGGACGGCGTTGAAGCAATGGATTACATGGTAAACATGATGCGTGAGCACGTGCCTTCCGATACACGCATTCATTACGTGATCACCAATGGCGGCAAGGCGCCAAATGTGGTGCCTGATTTTGCAGAAGTATATTACTATGTGCGCAATCCGAGTCGCGACGAAGTGAAACAAATTTTTGAACGTGTAACCAAGGCTGCAGACGGAGCTGCCCTGGGCACGGGCACCAAAGTAGACTATGAAATTATTGGCGGCACCTACGACCTTCTGTTAAATAAGACGCTCGCCGACGCAATGCAGCTTAACCTGAACCAGGTTGGCGGTGTGAATTACACCGCAGATGAATTGGAGTTTGGCAAAAAAATTCAGGCTACACTTGGTTTTGCGGCACCTGGTCTGGATGATGCGCAAACAGTAAAGCCCCTCCATACAAAAGAGGGCGCCATGGGATCAACCGATGTTGGTGACGTGAGTTGGAATGTGCCCACCGTGGGGCTTTCTACGGCAACATGGGTGCCGGGTACGCCGGCGCATAGCTGGCAGGCTGTCGCTTGCGGCGGTACCGATATTGGTGTAAAAGGAATGATGGCAGCAGCAAAAACAATTGCTTTGACCGGCATCGATTTGTTGAGGAATCCAGCACTGATTGAAAAGGCGAAGGCTGAATTTCAGCAGGCACGCGGTGGTAATTTTGTGTACAAGCCACTTTTGGGAGATCGGAAGCCTGCGTTGAATTATAGGGATTAGGTATTGGGGTATTAGGGTAT
>Ga0163163_10000400_pt1 | contig 40993 bp, 64 predicted proteins | sample S65metaG_FD_119766 | JGI IMG/M metagenome (GOLD analysis project Ga0163163, IMG submission 119766) | Switchgrass rhizosphere microbial communities from Kellogg Biological Station, Michigan, USA - S6-5 metaG | ecosystem: Host-associated > Plants > Roots > Rhizosphere > Soil | place: USA... | reverse complement strand
TTGGCCCCCACGCCACCACCCGTCCCCACTGGGCGAACCGTGTTCGTTCGAGGGTCGAGGATAAACTGCTTACCATACGCATCCGTGACGAGATTAGCGCCTGGCGGCACGCCCTGCCGCTGCGCTGGTCCTACGGGCTGCACGCCGCCAGGCGCCTGCGGATTGATGTTGGTCGGCACCAGTCCTTCGGGCCCCTGCACCATCTGCACGGTTGGGCCACTCTCTGAAGTATCCGGCGCGTTTGTCTCCATTGAGATTCCACGCGCATGCTGTTGGATTGCCGCCGAAGCCTGCGCAGTCGGCATCGTGCGCACATCCGGCATCGCCATGAGCATACGATCGACAGCCTTCTGGTAGGCTGGATCATCACTCACGCCGCGCGCCTGCTCGGCGGCTTGCGCAAAATCATCCTTGCTGGCGTTGGGCTTAGCGGCCACTGCGCCGAAGTAACTGCCAATGGTCTTGCGCTGCTCGTTTGAGAGCCCCAACAGCGCCTTGCGGTTATCCACCATCGCATTCGCATTGGCGGTCATCTGTCCGATATACGCCTGCCCATAGGTGGGTGCCGCAGCCATGGCGTCTGTCTGGTATTTCTGGACGTTGAGTGAGCCATCGGGGTTGTGATAGGCCGGATTCTGTGCGGCGCTCTTGGTGAACTGCGCGAGCGCTTGTAACTCCTGATTCTTCTGCTGCGCCTGTTGCGCCTCAGCAGTCTGACTCTGGAGCTGCTGCTGGCCGATTTGCAGCGCCTGCTGGCTGCGCTTGATATTCATCAGATCGCCAAGCGTGGTCAGGCCCTGCCCGACGGGGTTGACGGTCTGTGCGATAGGGGTTCCGAAATCGGCCATCAATCACCTGGCATTCCCGTGTTATAGGTATAGCCACCGCCGGCTGACATTGTGCCGGTGCCAGACCCACTACCGGCATAAGGAGAGTAATCAGGGCTGCCCGAGTTACCCAACTGGGACAATAGGATCGACTGCCCGATGTTATTACTCGCTCCTGCAATGCCGCCCGCGATTGAGCCCGCTGCGCCGGCTTGCGCCTGGGCGATGCCCGTTCCCAACTGCGTGCCGGCAGTGCCGAGATTGCCCGCCGCGTTCTGGCCCATCGTGGCAATCGTGTTCAGGCGATTGAAGATGTTGTTTTGCTGGGTCTGGAACTGATTGAAATAGTTTTGATAGTTCGACGCCGCAAGTCCCTGATTGAAGCTCATGAGGTTCTTCATGGCAGCGCCAGAAAGCGCGCTGCCGCCGGCGGAATTCGCGCTGTTTAACGCGAGATTGCCCTGATTGAGCTGGAACTGATAGCCAGGGTAATTCTCCAGGTCAGCTTGTGTGGGATTGAAAATCTGGCTCAAATAGCCAGTCGGAATTCCTCCCGTTGGCGGCGTGCCAGAGCCATCAGAGCCAATTGTAGCGCCATTTGTTGTCCCCGTTGTTACTCCCCCGAAAGTCTTGCCTGGACCAAGGCGTGAAGGAGAGAGCGTGAGACCGCCATTGGTTAAAGACGATAGCGGAACACCAGAAGAAGCGGTACTACCTGGCGTATAGCTTGCCGGCAGTCCCAGTCCATTCAACAATGCATCCTCAGCGCTATAACCGCCTTGGATGAAAGGCGCTTCCTGCTGCGTGAGGGTGTCAAACATATGACGTTGAGTGTCGGCGGCGGCTTGCTGGCCTGAGGCCTGCTCACCGCCCGCTATAACACTCCCGACTGCGCCGATAGCGGCCGCCCACGCGATAGGCATTTAAATGCTCCCGTCCGGATGCCAGCCCTCAGGACTCCACGGCGCACGCTCGTGTCGATCAAGCCTGGCGCAGACCGTCATGACGATATGATCCGTATTGCCATCATTGCTCACCCAGTGCTTCACATCGTTGCGAAACCAGTGAATATCACCGCACTGTTGCACTATCGCTTGATCATCGTAGTAGAAGGCTGTTTGTTCGTTGCTCGTCAGACAAATGTTGAATTTGTCGTAAAATTCCGGGTGCCAGCCGCGATCAACGTGCGGCAAAATCTGCGTTCTTGGCTGGAGCTTATAGATGAATACGCCGCCTAAGATCTCACCCTTCACATAGCTGAAGAGATCAAAAATGATCTTTCGGGCTGAGGGCAGATAATCGATCGTCCGATTCCACATCGGAATGTGCTCATCGACGAACGTAGACCACTTGCCGCTTTCGCGAAAAGTCGTCTCATCGCGATACCGGAGAATCATGTCCTGCGTTTCATGATGGGGCGCGCGCTTGGAGAGCCGACATGGATTCTTGTTCCACAACTCCGGTTGTCTCACCACTTCCGCGAGCAGCGCGCTGACATCAACGCCAGCGGCAATCTGGCGAAAGAGGGGAAGCGGTTTAAGCTGCGCGTTCAAGCTTTTCCTTCCAACGCTTGTCGCGCTCTTTCAACATCTGATCCGCGATATCCGCGCACTCCTGGATAGAGCGTGGGATCGCCTTATCGCGCGTGGTACCCGGGTGCAGGCTCATCCCGACGATGCTGCCGAAGTACATATCCCAGGCGAGTTGGCGATCCATTTTCATGGGCTACACGATGGTCAAGCCGCTCGCCGTGAACGTGACGGAGGTCGCCGCGCTCGCATAGGCGCGAATTGCGGAGCCGGCGGGGACGACGGCGCCAGCCAACTCAGGGCTGACGTAGGTTTCCCCAGGGGCAAGTGAGCGGGCGGAAATCAAGGTGGTCGAGGCTCCGAGTGCGCCGCCAGTCGTAATGCCGGCAGTGATGGTTACAGCACTCGCGCTCGTATTGCAAAAGATCGCTCTACCGATCTTTGCAGTCGTGGCCGTGGGCGCAGTGTAGACCGTCGCATCGACGTTTCCAAGTTGAGTGGGCGCGACGAGTTGGACATTCGTGACGGTCGTCATTATTGAGAGCTCCCGGGAATGAAGGTCATGGTCGGCACGACGCTGTAGGTCACTTTCACCTGGTCGAACCGGCTCACGGGAATGAGGCCGGTCGTGAGCCCCGTCGCTACTGTCGTGCCCTGCCGGATAAGCGCGATCGCGGAAACCGTGCCGCCCGTGACCACCACACTGCCTGCCGCCGGGGCGGTATAGGTGAAAGGGGAAGCGCTTACCGTAATAGCTGCGACCGGTTGAGCGAGCGGGACGGGATCAGGATCAATAGATCCCTGAGCCAGCAATAGAGCACGCTGGAGGTCCGGCAAATCATTCAGGCCTATCACTACATCGCAGGGCTGCATCGCCTGCGCTAGGGCATTAACGAGTGGCCGGCGCAGTGCGATGGCATCGGTATCGGCGGCATCCGTATCCACCGAGGCGAGATCCTGGAGCGCATCGGCGGGAAACCCCGTGCCAGTCCCTAGGGTCTGGAGACCCAAGTTGTAAAAAAACAACCACCAATTGGTATCGATCGTGACGGTATCATCGGCGTTCAGACGGCCTAATGGCGTCGATTGCGGCAAGATTTGTCCGGGTAATAACGACATTAGGGTGTTCCAGTCGCTTTGAGCGTTGCGCCCGTGATATCCCGATTAACTGGCGCAATCACATCCAGCTGAGCCACTGCTCCGCGGCTCCATCCGAGCTTGCGCCATATCGTGCGGTTGAGGGTCTGTCCAATCCCACCCATGGGCGCCGGGAAGGTATTGCTCGGCGCGGGCTCATAGGCGGTGCCGAGGGATGAGCCCGCATCGCGAGAGATCGTGAGATTCGCGGTGGGATTGGCGCCTAAACCTGACGCGGCCCCTTGGCCAGGGGCGAAATCCACCTGGAGCGATGACATGAATACCCGCCCGCGCGTCTCTTTATCCCAGATCATCGGCGCGCGCCGGCGGCCGTAAAGTGGCCAGCCCGCATCATTCTGGACCGCGCGAGTCAGTTGATAGATCGCGCCATTCTGGTAGTCCCCCACGAGGCGCATACCCGCAAACTGCATGATGCAGTTGGAGCGATGGCGATGGAACTGCGCGGCGTAAGGGTCATAAGAGAGACGGCGATGCCAAGCGAGTTCGATCGGCATCGAGGCGTCATACACCCAGGTTCGATCTGCCGTGGGAAAAGTCAGCACGTAGAACTCGTGTGTATCCTCCTGATAGGTATAGCCGATGGCGTCCGCAGTCGTCGTATAGGTCGCAATCTCATCGCTTACCGCAGGTGTAGAGACCACCTCAGCGACGAATCCTTTCGTGCGCACCACGACGTTCTCGCCACGATCGGAGCGCCCAAACCAACATAGGCCATCCTGGCCTTCAGTGGAAAGCCGCGCGATGGAATGCGTAGCTTTGCAACCGACCTGCAGAAGGGTGCCGACCAGACGCTGGAAGGGGAAATACGCCCCGCCCGCGTTGTACCAAATCTCCGTCGTCTGCTCACCCGGCAGCCATAACTCCTCCTTGCTCTCGGCCACCGCCATGAGATTGTCGGAGGCCGCATCTTTGAGGTTGAAGAGCGATGCGTTGAAGGTCGTCGAATAGGGCTGCGAGTTGGTGTAGAACTTGGGCGTTCCGGGTTGCTGAAAGATCCACCAGCCATCGATATAGGCGACCGTATTCGATCCCAGCCACGCGGGGTCATTGCCGAGAGTCAGCGTCTGGGATGCGACATTGTAGAGATAGTAGTTTGGACCATCGACGATGATTGCGGCACCGGCGATGCCGTTGTCACGGATATGCACAGGGCCTGCGGTGGAGTTGAGCGTTCCAACTTGGGATAGATTGAGTACGCCAGGGACCGTAGAACTACCGCCGCTCGCAATCGTGATGAGGTAACAGACGTTCGCAATGACCGCAAGCGCTTGCGTACGGCCGGGCAGTACCCAGAAACCGCGCACCGGCAGAAACGGTCCGAAGTAGGGCTGCGGCCAGGCGGTCATGGAGGTGGAATAGCCGGGAGCGCCGCCACCGGGAGCGGCCAGGAGTTGAATCAGGCCAGGGCAGCTGAGCAGTGAAACAACAGTCTTGGAGGCTTTCGATGGCGAGATCTCAGGGTAGAAATTTATACAAACCTGGCGATCCTGAAAGGGATTCGCGGTTGTGTTATCTCCACTGGAGAAAGAGAAGTCGCCGAATACCTCGATAGCCATCAGACATCCTGTTAGTAACCGCCCCGAACGATCCATCCGCCGTCTGGCTTATCTCCCCGCGTCAACATCCGATCATACGCGCCTCGAGCGGCGGGCTCCGCGTTCAAAGCCTTGATCATGGCGAGTCCATGCGCGGCATTCTTGGCGATATGCGAGGGGACGGGCGTGCCGCCCCAGTAATCGGGCCAGATCATCTCAGCTATCGCCCATTCGAGCGCGAAGGCGTAGCCCTGCGGCATAATGATTGTTTGCTGTAGCGTCAGGTTGGAGAGGATCGTATCCGTGAAGAGATGCACACTCGCTCCTTGACCGGGAGTCTGGTAGACATTCAACACACCATAGGGCATCTGGTTATTATACCAAGCTACTGTCGGCCAAGGACCTGGCTGAGCCTTGTAGAGGATCTCCAGGAACCGGTCCTGCGTGTCGTACACATCGAGCGTGAAATCGAGCTGATTGATGCGCGTGAACGCGTTCGTAATCCGCAAGGGGCGCGCGATCGGGAAGTCACCTGGAATTGTATACGTGATCTGATCCAGTCCCTGGGAATTGCCGGCCGCAGGCCCGCTCATCGTCACCGTCTGTGCGCCCGCATTGAAGGCCGTCACATAGGTATTCGCCGGAAATAGACTCTGCGAATCCGTCAGTGTTGATCCTGCGCCCACCTGATTGTAGGACGTACCCGCAACCAGACTCGCTGGGATTTGCGTGACACCCGTGATGGTCGGCGAGCCGCTCGTGACCGTGCCAGTGAAGACCGGCAAACCGATGTCAGTACACTTGGGATTGCCAATCCTATACTGGTTCTGGCCGACGATCCAAGAGAAGATGTTTTCGGCTGAACCGAATACAGCCTGATTCTGTATGCTCCATAGGTCAAGGATGGAATTGCAGGTATCGAGTACATCCTGCGCATCGGCTGGCGCAATTGTCTCGCCTGACTGATAGGAATTGATATGCCGAAGTGCGCGCTTCACAAGGTCGAGAGCAATCATGGATAGGCGCTCGCAAAGGGGAAAGAAGAGACTGTCAGATTAATTGCAGAGTTTACCGCGACATTCGCGCCTGAGCTGGGAGATTGCGCAGTCACGGTGCCTTTAGCAGATGCGTTGGATTGCCATTTCACACTGATCGGCCATGCACCGAAATACCCGATGGAATTTGAATCGAGAACGCCCGCAGACTGCAGCGCGGCTTGCGTTCCTGATAACTTCAAACCGATGAGATTTGGCATTGTGGGCATATCAGTTCGTATGAACCTGAGCTGTGGCCCCGATGTCGAGGGAGGCACAGGCGCCAGCGGAGATCGCCCAGCCGACATAGTCGCCTGCCGCAACGGCGGCATTACTCACTGTCCCCGTGAATGCCTGTCCCGTAGCGGTGATTGTCGCTGAGCCGATAGTAGTCGGGGCAGCGCACGTGGCGTCTGTGCCGCATTCGTACATCGTGATGGTGGGATTGGTCGTACAGGTCGTCAAACTTTGAGCCGAGCCGATGATGTTATCGACGGTGGAGGAAGCAGCCACCTTGGAGTAAACGCTCTTTGTGCTAACGATAGAGGTGAGCAGTCCGGGCTGATACGAAAGCGAGCTGTAGGCATTGCTGTTGCCGCCGAGCCGACTCCAAAAATACTGCGTGGTCCCTGTGATATAGATCTGGCCGCCCCCTAAGGCTCCAGCGTTAGTTCCGCCTGGAGGTGTCACAAGGCCTGTCACATCGGCCAGAGCAAGCGAGAGGGCACCCAACCATACTAGGCAGCCGAGAAACAGGTTTTTAACTATACTCATATCAGTGCGCCACCCAACTAGAGCCGGTGAAAAAATACCTGATTGTTTCTCAGTAACCCACGCATGGCCCGAAACTAATGACATCCCCAGATACTGCAGACGCGCTGATCGCGAAATTGACCGAGGTCGTCGTGCTGCTCGTCTCGCCGAAAAGCGCAAGGCCAGCAGAGTTGCTCCGGTCCCGGGCGGGACACGTCCATCCATTCGTAGATGATTGGCTGCTGCCCATACTAACTGTGAGTGTGCAATTGTTCGAACTCAGCGTAATGATCCCCCATGTAGCACCGCCAGTAGAGGCAGATGTAGTGCAGGTTCCAGACAAGGCGAATTTCGAACCGGCGGATTTCAACGCAACTGGCGCCAGCGGCCCCCATGATGCCAGTCCGGTGGAGTTGAAATGGAACGTGGGATTATCCACGGTGTTGCCAAACCCCAAGTCCGTAATGGCCTGGGCGCTGCGATTGACGTTCACCACGTTGCCGGTGTTACCACTGCCAGCTGTGCCCGCACCCGCATCACTCAAGGCGATGAGATTCCAGCTGCCCCCACCTACGATTTCCTGCCAACCTTTCTGATTGGTCGCATTGCCGGTTCGCCACCAGTTCTGAGTCAGAGCGGACGCGCCTTGCAGCGCGTAGTTCCCACTGGCGTTGTAGTAACCGCTCGTGTTTCCAGCGGGCAGGGTGTAACTGTATCCTTGGCAGTTGTTGCCCTCTATGTCAGTACCCGACGCGTCTGCCGCGATGCTCACGAATGTGCCGGACGTGCCACCGTGACAAGTGTTCCCCTTGACAATGACGGTTCCGGCGCTCTGGGCGATGACTGCGGTGGAGATAGTGGACGGGAGGTTGAAATACACCCCTTCCACGTCCAATAGACCGCCACTTTCAGAGAATGTTGAGATAGTGCCATTCGCGGGCGCTACAACTCCCCCCACTATCTTCAGTGTGCCAGCCGTCACGCAAACGTAGTTACTAGATCCCCCGCTATCCAAACGAATGTTGTTGATGTGTGTCGTGCCGCCTGACACATTGATGGGGCAGTTGGCGTTACCGCTCGAGCCGGTGCGGTAGACGTTAGACATGATATTGGAGATGCCCCCGGCAATCTCCAGGTTGGCCCCGTTGCCATCCAGTAGAACCCCGGACCAGGTGCTCGGCGCGATCGCGTTAGAAGCGTTCGAGGTCAAAATCAACCGGCTGTCGAAAAAGGATATGTTGCTGTACTTATACCCATCGGTACGCCCCAGCTGCATCCCAATGGTCTGCCCATCGTGCCAGGCGTTGTTGGAATCGTTCCCCGTATGTCCGAATTCCCACTCATGCCAGTTGACCACATGGCTCGTATCTAACGAGCCGTCTAGCCTAAATCCATAGCTCAGCGCCCCCATCGAGATGTTATCGATACTGGGCACGACGTTGACCGTACTGCCTCCCGTGAAATCAAACCCTGCCCATGCGCCGCCGACGTAAATATTCCAGATGCGGGGTCGGCCCCCCGCTACGCCATAGACCGCCGGAGGGTATTGGCACCCCGTTCCCCCGCTACCCGTCGTGCACGTGCCCAAGGGGGCGAATGAGTTGCGCGTCGGATTAGCCTTGATCGTATCCCCGTTCAAGACGCCCGTAACGGTGGCTGACAGAGTGAGCGTGAACGGCCCCGTACCACTCGTCGCGGTCACGTAGGTCAACGCAGGAATGGCCGTCGTAGTTGTTGTATCGTCTACGTAGTAATTAACCGGAATCGCACTGTTCACCTGAATCGTGGTGCCGGAGGCCTGCGCCGCACTGGTCGTGGTCGTGAGCCCAGGCGGGACGGCGAATGCAAAGCCGAAGTCGTGGATGCAGGGACTGTTTGTCTCTTGTCCTGATAGAACAGTTACTCCAAGAGCGCTCGGCGAGAACCCTGCACCAATCTGCAAAAAAGTGGAGTGATCTCCATCGCCATAAAGACATTGACCGCCCTGGAGGGCAAGCGCGTTCGATATCTTATAGTTACCACTCGGCAGGTGAACCGTTGGATAAATACCATTAATCAGAGTTGAAAGTGCCTGATTAATGGCAGAGGTACTATCTACTATCCCTGTAGGGTCCGCCCCATAACTAATGGCCTCTATGGTTCCTTGTGCAGGAGATGAAACACGTAAAGCACCGTGAGCTTCATTAGTGCATAGGAGCAATAGAAAAAGAAAATAGAGCGGCGAACGGACTATTTTAGTCATACACCATCCCCTGGTGTGACTTCAAACCCCATGGCTGAGCTCGCGATCATCCATGGCAGCAATCCCGTGAACGTCTCCACGCTGTTTGGCAGCATACCGATTGTGTTATTGGATGGCACTCCAGAGGAGGGTGCGCCGACGCTCGACACGCTGCCTGTTTGGCCATGCGTGAAATACTGGACCGCCCCACTCAAGTTGCGGACACGATAGGAATTAGGACCGATTGGCGCAACGTTGATCTGAACGGCTGCAGCCCCCACAAAGATCGTGGCTCCGAGCGGCGCAAAGGCGTAATTGGAAGCCATATGTCACATCATTTGCCAGAGACTGCCATGACAACGCTACAGGTGAATCCAGGTGTCGTACCTCCTGAAAAAGTGGGAGTGAGAACAACGCGTACCAAACGCCCCATCGGCGGTACGAGCAATCGGCGATTCACAAGAATCGGATAGGTCTTCGTCTGATCTAGCGTGGTAGGCCAAGCGCCATCGAGCAGGAGTTGTCCTAAATAGCCATCAGCTGCCACCACGGTCTGCCAGGGAACTAGGTCACCCGATGGCTCCCAGTTCATGTTGTAGCCCTTGTATTCGATCGGACCTACCTGGAACGCAATGGTCAGAGAGGCAGTTGTTGGCGCGCCTGTAAGCGCCTGGACGTGCACATCACAACTGACGATATCTCCATAGTCAGCCTCGATCTCATTGGTATTGAGCGCCGCTGTGACTGAGGTATTGCTGAGAACAAAATTGGTGAGCGATGACATCTAGTTACCCAAGTATGTCATCCGGTGCCAGTGAAGAGAGGATGTACCCCGCGTCACAGTGGCGGCCGCCCGATTAGTGATCGTAAAGAACACATTGATACCGCCGCCAAAGGTTGTTAGCGTCGTGCTCGTCACAGGGCCATATGCTTGCAACGTACCATCAGGCGTGGCCGCGAGCGAACCCACCATGATCTCATCGTTCAGGCGAAAACCTCGATACCAACCATTGTTGGTATCGATCTCGAAGGCGAGATAATGCGGAAGCGCCTTATTCTCATTCGCCCGGTTCATGAGGTTGGTTGAACCGCCACCAGTGATGTCCTGATAGGTACCCCCGCCCATGTTCAGCCGAAACTTCTGCACCTGGGAGGCGAGTCCCTCGTCATAGTTATCGAAGACGAGTTCGAAGTACCGGCGGACCCCGGCCACGCTCGCGACATCCATGCCCCAACTAAACGCGGCCGGACGATCTGTGGTCGCCGTTGCGTTCTCCAGACTGGTAAGGAACTCCACGAGATACCGTCCGTCACCGTAGAGTCCGCGAGTGGTGCGATAGGTCCCCATGCCGGTTGCACCTTGTGCATCGGGCGTTCGCAAGGAGAGTCGAGGCACGCCACGAGAGATACAGTTCAGCGTCCCCCACTTAGTCCCACTAGCACTCAGGGGCGTGAAGAGCGGCACCCACCCATGGGCTGTCCCATCGGCAAAATTATGTTCCTGACAGATTCGTCCCTGGAAAGCCAACCCCGTAATATCAAAGGTATTGGCGCCCATGGGGACGGGCGTGGGGAAATTCGTGATAAGAGCACCCATGATTTAGATCCTAAGCCATGTCAGCAGGCGCTCGGAATTGGCTAATCTATCAGCTCACCGCCGATAGACTCGAAACGCTTCCAGTCAGATTCTCAGGGCGTGAGACTTGCACCAGGTACGACTCACTCGCAGTCGGCGTAATGGTCGCGGCAGTCGTGTTGGCGAATCCAATGGCAATCTGGTTAGCGGCCGATACGCGGGAATTGACGATCCCTAAACCGGCTTGAACCGAGGGCTTTTGCACATCGATCATATCGCCAGGGAGCACGCCACTGCAGGTGAAGGTCTGCTCAACCGTCGTGTTGGGCGCTACGGACGTGGGCGATAAGGTCAGCGCGACGAGCCATTGACCGCTAATATTACCCCGAGAAATCGTTGAGGGATTCGGCATGGAGACTCCTACGCGGCCTTATGGAGCAAGCCCGTTTTCACGGCGTGCTCGTAGAAATTACCCTTCCACGCCTTGCTGCCGCGGTGGGTGAAAGTAACATCGGCATCAATCCAGATGTGCTCGCCCATCGCGACCAGTTGCCGACAGAAAAAGATGTCTTCTCCAATCCGGCCGTATTTCGTGTTCCCAGCTTGGAAGTACGGCGTATCGGGCCAGCCGAATTCCTGGCTCTTGAGCTCCTGGAGTTCTGGGAAAGCCTGATCCATGCGCGCGAATACGGCTTTGCGCAAGCGCATGAAGCCAGTGCCGGCCTCAAGCGCCTGCATGAGACCATTGGGCGCCATGACGCCCGTGAGCGCATTGCAGTGGAATTCAGGTGGATCGCATTTTTTAGGGGGTAAGGCCGCTACCACATCCTCGTTGTAGCGCAGAATACGCGGCAAAACCTTGGCATCCCAGCCCTGATCCGCGTCGATGAACAGCAAGTCAGTGCAGTCGGAGGCGAGGAAGGCCTGCACAACATGATTGCGCGCAAGATCTGTCCAATGACCCCCCGCCTCGACCTGCGAGCACCAGGCGCCGCCATGGCGCTGAATCTCGACGATGCTCTCCAGCACGCTCGTGTGATAGTCCACCGACACCGACTTTTCGTACGTCGGTGTGGCGAACATCACTCGGACATGGGAGAGCAGGCCCATTACCAGTCGATCTGGTTACCCGATGCCGGCGCCGACCAGTTCGGCTGCACACGGAACACAGCCACCGTATAGACCTCAGACGCCGTGGGCGTAATAGTCGCCGCTGTCAGGTTACCGAAGTTGATCGCGAGAGTATCCGCTGCGGATACGCGCGATCCGCCCATGACGAGGCCGGCCTGCGATGTCGGTTTCTGGACGATGACTAGATCAGTCGTCAGCAGTCCGATGCCCGTTGCGGAAAAGGTCTTCTCCGCAGAAGTGTTGGGCGCCACGGAGGTGGGCGAGAGCGTGATGTTGAAGACGCCAAGCTTCCAGATATTGCCGGTCGGTATCTGCACCGTATCCGGCAATGCACTCGAGTTGGGCCCGGGATTACTCCCGTCTACGTTCGTTGCGGCAGGAAATGCCATGTGTGCTCCTTAACCCGAGATCCGATAGCCCATGTTGCGATACAGACTCGCAAACCCATAGGCCGTGTCGATACGAGTCGGTTCCGCATCGTTGTTTATAGTATATTGCGTGGCTATCCTCATGGAGAGCCCCAGCTCCTCGTCATAGGCCATCGAGGCCTCGACCGCTGTACGTGGCAGCGGCAGATCCACGACTGCCATCGCGTATGCATCGCGGTGGAAGTAGAGATTCTCCGTGCTGCTCGTCGCTGACGCCGCGCCGCCGTTGAGTACTAACGTATAGGGACTCACGGGGGCCGCACTCACGTTCTGGAACTGACCGCCGGAGATCAGGCATTCACCGACTGTGACGGTGAGTAAACCCGAACCGTTGGAAGTATAGAGGCCAGTTGCGGCATTGAACGTGCCATGCGCCAAGGTGGCGGTGTTGAACTGCGGGCCGCCTGGGCCTGCCGAGCCCACCATCTGAGCATAGCCACCCGGTGGTAGAACCACGAACTGCTTCAACGCATTGCCGTAGCGCCCGCGATTCTGCGGGTTGACCGGGTATACGCCGAGCACCGTGATCGTATCACCGACATAGCACTGCGCGGCCGTGTTGGTGAGGCCGGAAATCTCAAACGTACCCGTCTGCGCCCATCCTGAGGTGAGGAGCGCCGTTCCGCCCGTGGCCGATGTAGCACCAGCCAGTACAGGCGTGCCCGTCAGGGTACCGGTCGTATAGGTGGCAATGTTCGGATCTTCGAACCAGTCGGCGCCTGCGGTCTTGGCCGCCACCATCCCGGTTTCAAAGAGCTCGCTGATGCGCGCCTGAGGGTTATAGAGCCCCTTCAATGAATCCGCCATGGCCGACTGGGCGATGGGATGCAGGATCGCGCAAGGATCGACCTCATCCAGCCCCATCATGCCTTCGGACACGAGAATCGCTCGAGCGTCCGAGAAGGCTTTGAAGGATGTCGGAGTCGTACCCGGCGTACCGCCGCGATTTGCGGTGTTCTGCAGTGCAAAGTACGCGCCGTCCGAGTCCCAGCGATTCGCAACCGTCTTGACAGCGGGCTTGATGAAGCGGGACTCGAACTCATCAATATCCAGCAACATATTGATCGTGTTGAACTGAATATCGACGTGGTATTGATACAGGATCGAGACGGGGTAGTAATTCTCGGTGGAGGGTTCAACGTTGAGCGCGGGACCGAATGTGCCCAAATAGCGGGGCGGCACGCGCACGTTGGCAGTCGCGCCGATCTTGCGGCCCTTGACCCCGAACTCTTTGTCCCACTGCCTGTTGAATTTATCAACCAGGATGCAACGATTCGCGAGCACGGGGAGTGCCCGGTTCGTAATCATGCTGATCGTCAGGAGTTGATTCGCAATAGCCGCTGCACCTTATCGCTTCTCGGAAGCACCTAATGGGATGTTTCCGCAGGTACAGCAGCTAGCGATCGTCAGTGGCGCTTTCTCAGCGCGAGGTTGCGTCCTTCCTTCTTCTGCCAGGCCTGGATCATCTCCCGCGTGCTCATCTCAGCGGGGGCTTTATCGACCTGGGAGGTGGAACCCGACGACAACGGCGTGATGACCGGTGCGGTACCGCGGGGTTTACTCGGGCTCTCGCCCGTGGTGCTCGGCGTGGACTCGCCGTTGGAATTTTTGCTCGGCTCAGCGCCGTTTGCGGCTTTCCCGTCACCCTTGTGGGTTTCCGAGAATGGCTTCAGTGTACTCTTTATCACGCCAACTTCAACTAGGGCCTCAGCGGGGGAGAGTTTGCACAATTCTGAGAGCACTTCGGGATGCTTGGCGAAGTGGTAGCCCAGCTCGGCAAAAAGCGGCGAGCGCTGCATATAAGCGGCAATGTGGCCTGGGACGTTGAGATCGGTATCAATTGTTTCCTCGAAGTCAGGCACCAGCTCAGCGGCGGCTTTCAGGCGATCCTGAGCGGCTGAGATAATCGCGGCTTGTTCAGCTTGTGCCCGTCGCTGAGCTTCCTCAGCTTGGGTTTTGCGCAGTTTCTGCTCGACCTTATAGTCGATTATGGCATCAGCGAAGGCCTCATCGGTCTGAAAGTCTTCGCGCTTGGGTTGTTTGGCTTCCTCGATCTTCGCGGCCGGCTGACGCAACTTCGCCAATTCCGCCTCGAGCTCCTGGGCTTTCTGCTCCGCTAAGCGCCGGTTGTTGTACTGATCAGCAGCGAATTCCTCGGCCTCTTTCATCTCGCGATGCTTCTTACCAATTGCCTTGAGCATCGTCGCGGAAAGCTCGCGCTTTTGACGCGGCGTGAGACCATCCTCGCCTTCCACATCATCATCGGCGTTGATAGGTGTTTTCTTGTCACCCTCGGCCGGCTTTTTGTCCTCAACTGCCGCAGTAGCGGTGGTTTTGCCATTCTCCTTGTCCGCCGCCGCCTTCTGTTTGGCGTTATCCTCAGCCACGCCAGCAGGAACTGGGGTCTCACCCGTCGTCAAATGAGTGATCAAATCTTTACTATCAAGTACGGTGACGGCCATTTAGGCGGCTCCATTCTTTTCGGTGCGATCGGCGTTTTCGATCATCATTTCCGCTTCGCGCTGATGGTGTTTGGCTTCGGCGTGGGTATTCAGGAGGGAAGCACCGGCGGCGATCTCCTCTTTAGCCAACTCGCCATGGACTTTGATGGCAGCGACCTTGATCGCCGTATCGGCCCGCACCTGCGTATCGTGGCGCTTCGTGAGATTGGATTCCTCCACGTCATGCGCTTTGACGGTTGCCTGCAGGTGCGCCTTGGCGAGCCCAGTCTTCAACTCCATCTGCGCTTGCTGGAGCGCTTGCTTGAGATTCTGATTCTCATTCGACATTGCCATGATGATGGAGCGCGCACGCTCGGGTAGCTCCTCCATGAGCTGCTTAAGCCCATCAGGCGTCTGCGCGAGTAGCCGATCGGCCAGTTCCTGCATATAGGGATGGTCGATCGAGCGGAAGACCAGATCGGGAGCCACCTTGGCGATGATCTCGGCCAAGGGCGCGATTTTCAGCATCTCCAGGAGGTTTTCAGCACCCTCTTGACGCTTGGTCTCAAAGCTAGGCCCCGTGGAGAGCACCACATCGTAGCGCCCTACCGACATATCGTTGATAACTTTATTGAGTGGATCATTCGGGTCTTTCTTATTGAGCGTGACCATCTGCGGCTTGGAATCCGCCCCGATGATTCGCTGCACTCGATTCGGCTCATTGAAGTACGTTGGAATCCAACTCACCACGACCCGCGCGCACTGGGTGACTGCACTATCCTCATTCTTGGCGTACTGCAAATGCGATTGATCGGAGAGTAGCTGACGCTTATCGAGGGCGATGCCGGAGATGACTTGGCCTTGTTTATCAGCCCCTGGCTCGTTCGGCATGCCGGCCACGGCCAGCAGATTGGTGCGCATGCCCTGCACAAACTCACTAAATCCTTGTTCAATCTGGGCGGGCGGCTGACGCTGCGGCGGCGGGAGCGGCACCTCGCCTTGCATGGTCATGATCGTGATGGGTTTATAGGTCAGCACTGTAAACGGATCGCGGTTAGCATCCGTCCATTCCGGATGGCCATCGAGCTGTCCCTCAGCGGCCACCCAGGGCGATTGAGGGGTAAGTCCCAGGCGTTTGATCTTGGCGGTCTCGCCATAATCAACCATTCGCTGCGGATCCATCATCGATTTAATCATGCCCCGGCGGGTTACCACGCCATCGACATCGACCGCGTTCCCCTCGACTCGAAACACCGGAATCCATTCACCGGGGAGCTGCGCACGCTCGATGACGTCCTGGCCGTTGATCCGAAACCACTCAACCGCGCGCCGTAATGAGTCACGCGAGCCCTCTTTCTGCCAGGCTGGCGATAACTGCGGGGGCAACTCGGACTCAAAGAGAGCACGCTCTTCACCGCTCGCAATATTGCGTAGACCCCAGAGCTTTTCCATCTTCTCGCGGACGCGAAAGTACTCTGCAAGCCGGATCTTCTCCTTGTCATACCAGTTCTGATTGATATCCGGTCGATCAATGGAGGTCCAGGGAATCGCCGCCGCACGAGGATAGCGCGCCTTATATTCCGTCCAGGGCATATCGATGACGATCTCGCACCACTTCTGATCCGACCCCGAGGGCATGATCGCCTCAGGATCCATGTAGACCGTGAATACGTTGCGAATGGGCAGTATCCGCAAATCCTTGCGAAAGGAGCGCTCATGCTCCCATTCAGCGATCAGGCGGAAATAGCCCCAGCCGTGGGTGACTGCACTTTTGCGCGCTTGTGCGTAGGCAATCCAGGCTTCGGAGCGCGTCTCGACGTGTCGCAAGATGCCATCGATGATCTCAGCCACCTCGACATCCCCACCACTACCCACAGGATGAGCTTTCCCTGAGCGTTCCTGCTCGCCCATGTTGTTCTCAACGCGCTGACAGAGCGCGTCAGTGAGATTGATGGTGAGTTCGGGGAGCTCAGCGCTCATCGTCGTCACGACGCCGCTATCCCAATGTCCCTCGCCCTTGCGAAACAGGATCTCTGTCTTGGCGCGCGGGCGGTCCTTACTCTCCCGGTCGGCGCAGATTTGCTGACGATCGCGGGCCTCGAGCCAGATGTCTTTTTTGGAAAGAGCCAGGAACTCGCGGATGCTGTCGTCAGCCTCGGTCATGCCTGATTCTTCCTGGCAACCCATGCTGCCCAATTCGGAAGTTTGTCAGCAGCTAACTTCTTGGCAAAATCGATAATCTGCCGCTTCATTGCATCGCCATGAATCATGACGTCTTGCGAAACGTCATAAATTTCGTCCCGCTCCAAATAATCCGCAATGAAGCGCAGGCCTTCACACAAAGCAACCTCTCGGGTGACCGGCTCAAGCGCAACCTTAATTTCTCTCATGTTCGCATCCAGCCCGTACGTGAGGGCCTATGGATGAACTGCGGCGCCGATGGCTTCTTGATCTCATCCTCGTGCTTTATGAGATCGGGGAAAAGGTCAGTCATCGACCAAATCAATGCATCCGCTCGGTTAGGAGAATGATCACCGGTATAGCCGTAGGTCGTAAAACCCGTCAGCTCATCTTCCAGTTCGGGGAAATAGCCGGCGAGCCGTATATCGCCTGTCTCGAAGAGCGCGGAGATGGGCTCAGCGCGCACGACCTTGCCGCGTGAGGCGGTCACCGCGCGAAACGGCACGCGTGTCTTGAACTCATGAGAGGCCGTGCGGATAACGTGCCCGACCATGGCTCCGCCGTAGTTGACCTCACCGACTATCCGATCGGCGCTCTCCCGCTGATAGGCCTGCACGGCGACGCGGCCCCATGTGCCAGGGCCTGCCTTACAGGTTAGATCGGCCAGCACATACCCTTTGCCATCAATGCCGAGGCCTCCCACGACGATACCGATCTCATCGTTATCCGCGTTGCCCTCATCATCGGCACCACTGGGGTCAACCGCCACGTTGATCCGCAGCATCTCAGGGAGTTCTTGATCGATGAGGCGCCAGCGCTCAAGCACCTCATCGGAAAAGAGCGCATTGGGCGCCGCATCGCGGAATTCGCCCTCTAGGAAGCGCTTACGCAGCCGCGGGGGGAGAGATTCGAGGGTCTTGAGATACTCGGGCGGCAGGTTCTCCACGTTATCGCGTGGGTTGAGTTGCATGAAGGCGTAGTTCTCAGGGTCTGGCAGATATTGCTTACTGTCGGGGTCCTGATGTGTCTTGAATAGCTTGTACGACCAGTGCCCTTTGTCGGGTGGGTTCTCGTCGTAGTACATCTTCAGGCGCAGCGGCTTGCCCGTGGCACGGTCCTCGACCTTCTGGGCCAAGCGCGTGACGGCCATGTTGCGCGAGGCGTAGGGAATCTGACTACACTCGTTCAGCATGATCGAACAGTTGTGTCCGAGAAAGCCGTCCGCGATCAACGTCTTTGATGATGTCTGAATGGCGCGCACTTCCCCATCCTCAATGCGCTCAATGCTAAGAATTTCCGCTACATGCTTCGAGTCAGTGCTGATGTCGGCATATCTGCCAGCAGCCGCATTGCGTCCGTTGAACCCATTACGCCCCTCCCACAACTTCGATGCCTTCTCCAGCAAGCGGGTGGGGCGTACGGAGCCGATTAGCTTCATGGCGTGCCACATATCTCTCATGCAGATGTGGTGACACTTGCCTGCGCTGTGTAATCGCCACGAAATGCCGCGCTCAGTGAGTAGTGTCTTCGCTCGCTCCAGCACTGGCCCGGGATTCTGAGCCATGGCAACCTGCGTGCCGCACCAGCCCTCGCCATCGAAGATGCCAGCCAACCAGCCACCATCATGTGAGCGGTCCGTTGGCCATGGAGCAATCGCAAACCGGATTTTATCACCCGGCTGAAGATCCTCGATCGTACGCCATGACAGCGGCCGGTAATTCCTCACTCGGCGGTCGTCATGATAGGCCACGAACTTATGGCCCTCGGATACGATCGTTTCCCCCTTCGTCGTGATGATGCGATAGCGCTTCTTCTGAAGCGGATCATTATATTGCACCATGGCCCGCACAAGCTTCATATGCCCTTCGAGATCTTCGGGAAACGCGATGATCTCATCGCCCTTACTCACATCCTGCGCGCGGCGCCATGTGAGATCGGCCATGAGCATGCGCGAGTCAGGATGCAGGCAGTACTCGTTGCCGAGGATCTTCTCGACACGCTCTTTGTCGTCGAGACCCCCGAACCAGACTTCGGAGCCACCTGGGAGGGTCGCATACCAGAGGCTATGGTTGACCTCTTTGGGCGCATAGGGGATCTGGGGGAAACAGTTCTTGCGCACCCACGGATAAGTGCCGTGCACGATCGACTGAATGCAATGGCCGAAACGGAAGCGCAGGATCGCATGTCGGCTTCCTGGAGCTTTCAGCGCGCGTTGGAGGATCTTGCGCACACAGAGCACAGTCTTTCCCGAGCGGCTTCCGCCGGCCAGCATGACATGCTGCGCGGGGCCGTTCAGCAGCTCCTGTGCTTCCTCCTGTTTAGCGGTAAGGCGGAAATCAGGCACGCGGCCGTACCACGGCAATGATCAGCTTATCGCCCTCCTGCAAGGGCTGATTCTTCTTCACGAGTTCGTAAGCAAGTTTGGCGGTCGCCGCAACCTGCTTGCCATCGCGATGTTGGGAGAGATCCAGATCGATGTGGTAGAGCCATTCCATGTCGGGAATGTTCTCAGCCATCCACATCGCTCCCCTTGAGTTCCAGAGAGACGGGGGCAGTGGGATCACCCTTATGAGTCGTCTCGACCTTCTCTCCGTATTTCTTCGGCAGGAGCTTGCTGGCGATCCATTTGCGCGCATCGACGCGTAAGCGAGAGCGATTCACATGTTCCGCGTTCAGCTCCCATCCAATGATCGCACCTTCCTTATTGCGCCGCTCCATCCAATCATTGGTGCCATCATCGGCGATCTCAAGGATATCATCCACCATCGCGTCGGCTTGTGATTCACGGGCTTGTGTGTATTGCTTAACAAATTCAGGATATTTCTGTAACCATTTGAATACACTAACCATTGATGGCATGGATTCATCACGACAGATCGTACGAAGAGATTTACCGTCAGCGAGAGCTGCGCAAATGATGGCAACGAGGTCGGGACAATAATCAGTAGGTCGGCCGGCTGGCATGAATCACCACGGGCGCCCGCCAGGCTCTGGGGCATACCAGATACTGACGAATGTCTGTGCATCATTAATGTTCGTGAACTGCAAGCAGCGCTCGGGATGGCGTGGGTCGTATTCCTCGCCCAGCAGCGTGACGTTGTAATGGCTGCCAGCGTTACGCACGTTCAGAAGCTGTCCCTTGATCCAACCGGCAGCTTTGGCGCGCTCCTCAGGGGATTGTTCCACGTGGAACGCTTCGGGCGGGGCGATATGCTGTGGCACCTCCAGCACGCGCATGGGACCGCGTGAGGGCTCACGCACGGTGTTATGACGGCGTGCCATCAGGCCGCCGCCTCTTGGGCTGGGCGCTCCTCGATAAAGCGCACATCTTCTTCTCTGCAAAGCAGGTGAATTTTGTCGCCCCAGTACAGAGTCTGGCGCTCGAAGGATTCGATGCTGACGATATCCCCGACTTTCACGTCACAGGGACGAAATTGCTTGCCCCAGGCCATTTTGGTGCGGCGGTGCTTATCGGGATGATCGTATTGGATGGGGTAAACACCTGGGCCGATAGCTCGTACGATACCGCGAATGGGTTTTGATTCGTTGATGACGATCACAATCGCGGAGAATGCATTGTCGATGGGCTCGAGGATGATTTGATCGCGCAGGGGGCGCAGCTTGCAGTCGGCGGGAATGTAGGTCGTGGTCTTATGGGAGAGTTCGGCGCCACGACTGAAAACCTTCGAATCCATCTATTACGGCTTCTTGGGCTGATGAGCATCCGGAGTGGGTCGCACGGGACCTGAGGACTTGCCTTTTGAGGTACCGTTGGAATCCCAATTGTCGGGGATTTTCACGGGCTCTGAATGCTTGCTCATATCAATGTCTCCTGCGCTGTTCGCGTTTGTGCTGCTCGCGAGATTCGGCGGAACGCTCGGCCATCTCGTGCTTGCCAATGGCCTCATCGCCGATCTTAGCGGCGAGTGCACGTGGGTTCTTCACGCCCTTCTTATGCGCAAGCTTACGCTCTAACTTGGCGAATTCGCTAGCCACAGGCTTTTTTCGCTTCTTTGTAGTCCTTGGCGAACTTCTTCTTGGCTTTCGGCTTACCCGCGCGCATGAGCTCGCTGAGTTTCACCTCTTTGGGTTTCTCCATCGCTCATTTTCCAGATGGATTGTGACGGCCCGGAATGCCCGTACCGGGCCACGGTGCCTCAGCAGGCTGAGCAGTAGGAGCGTTGCCGGCCTTCAGCTGCGCGCGCAATGAGCCGAGTGGATCGGCGGCAATAGCGGCCGGGGACTTCGGCGGAACGCTGGCGGCGGGGGATTTGAGCTTGCCCGCTTGAGCGGCCGCGCGGATATCGTCGAGGGTCTGAGCCATGATTCAACTCCTGACGGTGATCTCACCGCCCACCGTGGGGTGATAGTGCTTGGGGGGCGGCAGACGTTTGAGGATCTCCCGCAGGAGTTTGTGTTGCTCCTGCAGGAGTTCGATGAGGCGCCGATTCGAGCATTCGAGCTCGATCAAGAGCGCTTCGGCTTCGAAACGCACCGACGCTCACGCAACGCTGATCGTGCCACCCACCGTGGGCAGGAACTGTCCGGTCACACCGCCGGTCCCGCTCTCGGTGACCACCACAGGCGTGCCGATCGTAGCGCCTGTGCTATCCAGGTCGGTAAACGTCACGGAGGCCTCATTGGGGCCCGGCGCACCCGTCAACATGGCAGTCCACGGGGTGGACTCGGAACCGTTCAGCGTACCGGCGGGGAGTGTGGCGCCGGAGTTATCGACTACCACATAGGCGGTCGCGGCGTAGGTCTGGCCGGGGTTGAGGTCGGTGGGTGTCGTGGCTTTGGTGGCGACAATCGTGATTTGGGTCATGGGATTTCCTAGTTGCAGGCGGCAAGGACGGCAGTGGGTTTGAGCGCGCCGGTAAACGTCACCGACGCGCGGGGAATGACATTGAGGTTGAGCAGGCGCTCAGACGCATTACAGGGCACTCCGAGGGGGACCTGCCCCACAATGAGCGGCGCGTAGGTATCGGCGCCTGGCACGAGCATATACGCGATGGTGCTGGTCGTCACGGGCGTGACGGTGAGCGTACCGGGGGCGGCGGGGCCGGCCTGTACGCTGGCGCACACGGGGGCGGTCTGAGCGCTCTCAGTGCCAGCCAAGATCGCGGTCACCGCGTAGCCCCAGTTGCCCGGGTTGACGTTGTAACGGATGTTGGTAGTGGTCGTGATCGGAGTCGATGTCAGGAGAGCGAGCGTGCCGCCGCAGGGGCCGCCATAGACGTTGTAGGTGAGGGCGGCGCCGGCCGGTAAGGGCGTTGTGTTATCCGCGTAGGTGGTAGGCGCGGACCAACTGAGCTTGAGATCCGTCGCGTGCGCTGGGAGCGCGGCAATCAACAGGAGGGCCAGCCAGTAGCGCATCAGGTTGCCTGTAAATTCGTGGGGACGCCGGGGGACATGATCGGGATCAAAGTCCCTGGATACTGTACCTGATAGATCACGCTAGCGGGAGCCAGGGAGCCATCAATCGGCACCACAAAGAGTTGCACGTACCACAGTCCCCCTTCGACTTCGAAGGCCACTGAGCTTTTGACATTCTGCACGGTGCGCGTGTGGTCGATCGGGCCGCCCAATGTTTTGTACCAGTTGATCGTGACGGTCATGGCCGTCGTGGGCGGCCAGGTTGCCGTGTACGTGTAGCTGCAGTTAAACCCGGCGGGGCAGGGGACAGGCGTGAGAGTCGGCGGTGTGGTAGCGGCGAGAGTGAGCAGGGCGGCCACGACCATCAAAAACAAAGCGCCTGTGAGCTTCATGGATGGTGGCGGATTTCGGTGATGGTGATGCCGAGCTCGGCTTTGACGTGGCGGCGTTTCCACGAGTAGAGCGCGGTGAGAATGCCCTTGGTGTCCTCGAGCACGCGCTGGCCAGACTTGTCACGATAATCAAAGTCGGCGACGTAGTAACCCACCGGTTCACCGCCTTGGGCATGCAGGGGGATTTTCTCATGGATCTTGAGGTCGGTGATTTCTTTGGCGGCCGCGAGGAGTTTGAGCTCCCCATACCGATGCGCCTCGAGCTTGCTATCGAACACGATGCCGTCAAGCGTGACTTTCGTGTTGCCGTATTTGCGCCGGCGGTCCTTGAGCTGCCAGGGATCGCGCAGCGGGGCGAGCGGATCGGCGATGCGGTGCTGAACACTGGCACTCAATTTTGCGAGGTGCTCACGACTCCAGCGCGTCATAGGACTGGCATATCCCTCATCGATAGCATCTTGGCGTAATGGGCGTTACAGAGCGCGCGCGCCTCTTGAGCATTGGCGCGGCCACCCAAGGAGAATTCTCCCTGTGTGGGCGTGCGGAAATAGGCCTCGTAGTGCGATTCTGGACCGCCTGAGTCGGTCGCTGCCACACGAACGCTCTTGCGGATGGTGTACACGCTGCAGGCGCTTACGATGCTCCAATCATCGGGCCCTTTGCGCCATTGCAATGTTCCACGTGGAACCTCTTGGGCATGCTCCGGCGCCTGTCGGGCGAGTTGCACGCCCTGTTCGGCCTTCCCGGTTTGGCTAGCCTCGCCTTGTCCGGATCGTCGGCTCTGCGCTGGCACAGGCGTTTTAGGTCTGATCGTATCGATGGGCTTCCCCGAGCGTTGCGCGAGTCTCTGCCATAACTGTTCTTCGGTAAAGATCGTTCGCGGATAATCGAAATAGCGGGGTTGTGCCATATCAGTGCCACCTTAGGGTACTATTCTTGCGTGGGAACCGCCATGCACGAACTTTTGTTGCGCATTATCGCCGAACCATGGCGCTTTTCGCGTCACGATCTGCCGTGCGCGCTGCAAACCGTGTGGGAAATGGCGCTCGAGGACTGGCTGGCAGTGCAAGGGCGCGGGAAGCAACGGCTGTCTCGTGCGTTATCTCTCTCATGATCACAACGCTCCTCGTGCTCCTGATCGTGCTCGCCATTGTCGGGCTCGTCGTGTGGGCCATTCAGCAGATCCCCGGCATTCCCGCCATCGTGAAGACGATCATTCTCGTGGTGGTCGGCATCATCATTCTGCTGTGGCTGCTGCAGATGGTGCAGGGTCATTCGTGGCCCACCCTGCGTTGAGTGATTCGTGACGGCATAGCCGTTGAGATCTCACTTCGGTTTGGCTCTTGCCCCGTGCTAACGCACGACTCATCTGCGGGGTCGGATTACATTACCAAGGACGGGGAGGTAGATACCGCTTCCAACCAGGCCAGTCCGTAGTTCCAACGGTGCAGCCATCCACATTCAATAGCTCCCACGCTGCCAGTTCAGCTCGATCTTGTTCGGACAAGCTCACTGCCACTTTCACCATTTGCTCCATCCAGTCATAAATCCGTTGTTGTTTGCGGGATAGGAGCTTCTTCTTCGGAGATTCTCCTGCTTTCTCAGCTCGTAGAACCCTCTTTGTCTTCCCCTGAAGTTGTTCAAACCGAATCCGTTGAGCCTCCGTAATCTCTATTCCGTGCGTCCGATTTACCCATCCCGCTAGAGGCGGCCACTTCACTCCGATGACATCCAGCTGCTGACGATTCCAGCCTCCGCTTCCACTGTTAAACTGATGAATCCACTCAGAGGTAACTTTGAACATTCGTACATCCAGGACACTCAGACTGTTTATCTCGTATCTGGCTGGCGAATGAACCCCTTTCCTGTGAAAAACCACAGGTTAGGAATTCACTCAGACCGCTCAGAGCCCTGTAGAGCCGTCTGGCGTGGCCATGCAAAGACCCCACGTCCCGCCTCACTTTCGTGAGCTGTTGCCTCACGCCATCTCGGGCCAGCGGTTACATTCGGCCCTATCGTCTATGATGGTTTCCCCCGGTGACGCACCATGCAGCACATGCCGGTATCCGCCCCATGTGATACAGCGAGGAGTTTGAACGAGTAGGGATTTGCAGTTAGAGTCAGGCTGACTTATGATGTGCCCGTTCGTTTCTCGCAATTCGAACATATTCCACTTCGGTGGAAGCGTCAAGGCCCCGCTTCAGTCGGGGCTTTTTCGCATCTGGCATCTGCGAGCGCATCACGGTAGAACTCAGCGATTCGACTCTCTATCTCATCAAATCTGGGATTGGGATAATTCTTCTCTTTCAGCCACGCCTTAAACAGTTTCGTTTCGGTGAGAAACACCGGCGGCTTTGTATAGTCAGGCATGGTTATCAGTGCGGGTCCGCTGGCCGGATGCGCACGGGGATGATCTCAATGCGCCGGGTTGAGCTCCTGGCCCACGCCTGCGCCATCCCCAACGTGCTGAATATAGCGAGATTTCCATGCGCCGTGGTGAGCACTGCGTTCCTCTCCACGTCAAAGAGCGCATACGATGGCTCGGTGAACGTGATCGGATCCTCGCTCATTAAAGTGCCTCGCCGAGAATTTCCCTCTTGAGAGCTCCTAACTTATCCTCCTGTTCCTGGATCTCACCGAAAAGCGCTACAACCCATACCCGTTCGCCCTGCCACTTCGGCGGCACTCTCGTGGCGTGTAGCGCGTGGCGCGAACAGATCTTTAGCGGGCCTGCAACCTCCTCGACTAGGCCGGCAGCGGCTATGCGCTTGCTATCGCCGCCGTTGCACGCACGGCCATCGCTGTCTGAGCGCCAGAAGGCGATGGTGATTCCGAGTTTCTGTAGCTCACTGAGCCTCGCTCGCTGGGGCTCAGTCCATTTCCGCGCGAAGTATGGTAGGCAGGCGAGCCAATAGGACCCGTCCCCGTACCCGTCCCCGTACCCGTACCCGTCCCCGTACCCGTCCCCGGACCCGTCCCCGTACCCGTACCCGTCCCCGTACCCGTCCCCGTCCCCGTACCCGTCCCCGTACCCGTACCCGGCTTTGACCCAGTCAGGGACTTGAGGTCGTACGCCGATCACCGACTCCACGGGGCCGCCTCCCAGCGCTTCACGGCTTCTTCGGTAACCTCAGCGACGCTCGTAATTTTGCGCAGCTGCAGGTCAGCCGCCGGACCTACTTTGGCATCCTTCGTAGGGCCGTATGATGCCAAGCCCAGAAATCCTCGATTCTCGGCCGACCAGTAGATGCAATTTCGGGCCGCCCGCAGATTGATCACCTCTCCTGTGGTGTCGGTCGCGTAGCCGAAAAATACTCCACGATGCTCGGTCGTCACGAGTACCGCACGTTCGTTATTTTGTTTGTTCATTAAATCTCCAGTGGGTCACGATTGTTATTTGAGCGCCAGCCTCACGAGCCAGCGGAACAGCTCCCAGCCGCCCCATACACAGGCGATCGCGCCCACGGTGAGGGCGAGACACAGCACAACCTCGATCGAGGGCGGTATACGCTCCCAAGGCGTCTGAGGGGCATTATCGCGATAGGCCCCTAGTGCTCCGGGTTCATCTGCGGTGTCCTGAGGCGCATAGACGGTGGGCAACTCATGGGCGGTGACATACCAGGGGCCCCGCCAGGTCGAATCGCGCCCATCCTGGGAGAGCGGATCGCCCATCCCTAAAAACTGTCCGGCGTCGTTGACGATCGGGATTAGGGGGCGTTTAACGCTCATCACAGCTCCTCGCCCACGCCTTATATTTATCGATCTCAGCCTGCTGGCATTTGCAAGTCTCGATGCTCTGATTGAGTGCATTACGCAAGCGCATGATTTCCTCGGCTGCCTGCCCGCACAATAGCGATGCCCGTAGTTACCGCGACCGGATTTCACGGCGGCGCGTAGCTCGGCGAGGAGATCCTCGGGCCAGTCCGATTCACTCATCGCAGCTCCTGCGCTGTTTTGATTCGGGGAATGGGTCGCTTGCGAGCCGGTTTAGCGCCCGCCTCGGCCGCCAGCGTATCAATCCCTATCCCCGTCACCACGCTCAATCGCTTGAGCGTGTCCACACTGGGCATGCGTTTACCGCATAGCAACAAGGAAACGTAGGAATGGTTGATTCCTAGAGCTCGGGCGAGATCCGCCTGGCTCCAGCCGGCATCGAGCATAAAATGTCGTACGCTAATCATTCTTTGACTGTAAGATATTTTTATTGTGAGGTAAAGTACAAAATAATTCTTGACTGCCAGTACGCCTCCCATTAGGATAACCCCATCAGATCACAGCGCGCCTCGGCGGATCAGGGGCAGGAGAGCAGAGTGAACCTTAAAGAAGCACAGCAGAAAATGGTGGCCTCGATACAGGCCGATCCTGAGCGTGTGATTCTCGCAGCGATCATCTTCAATCCCTCGACTGCGGAAATTGTCGAAGCCGTACGCAAGACCCCTGGTACGGTACAGGGCGTCGCTGCGGCCGCCGTGAAATACGCGCTCAAGGGCGGGGACAACACCGAAACCAGCGCCAACATCATTCGGTTCATGGAGGAATTATCATGAGCGCCCATCCCTCCCGCGCAGGCAGCATCAGCGCGCAGTTGTTCGCGGAGTTTGTCAGCTCACTGGTATTTTATAATACAGAGGACTCTGCTGCTGACCTACGGCAGCACATCCTCAACGCTGCGATGCGCATCGCCATGCAACGCGCGAGTCGCAAGTTCCGCTGGCCTGCCGATGTTGAGTGGGATGCAAATTTCGATAGCTTCGGACAGCCCTACAACATTCGTATCGATTTCGATTCAAAACCGGTCAGTGCCGCTGAGTCCGCTTGGATTCGCGCTGAGGTCCAGAAAATCGCCAAACACGCGCTCACCGCGCTGGAGGAAGTTAAGTGAAAACCCGTGTTGAGCTAGATCTGACAAGCCGCGACATCGAGCAGCTACGCGAGCTGATGGATAATCTGCCTCTGAATCCCTACGGCCCATTGGTTGTCACGGTGCTCAAGGCGTTGCCGCTCGACTCACGCGGCTCTCTGCCTACTAGCTACTGCGATACGCCTCCCACGGTCAACATCTCAGCGCTCACCGACAAGGGCAAAGCGGCCATGCCCGCACTCATCAAACTGTTAGGGCCGCACCTGTGAAGGTAACACTCCATGCGCAAGCATTCATCGACCGACGCTCCCTCGACCTCCACTGCCGCTACGATCACATCCTCCAGCAGCGCTGGCGGCTCGCCGTCGAGCGCAACATCAAGGAAAGATGGCGACTTGAGCGCCAGCGGATTGCTGCGCTGGAGCGCGGCGTGGCAAACATGGGTCCCGGTTGGCAGGGACAAGCTGAAGCGAGCGGTACTGCCAACACAAGCAACCGCTCCTATTGAGGCGGCACCTCCAGTACCGACACGACATTTATCATCCTGTTTGTGTGGTACCTGCATGACCGCAGGTCAACAGTATCTTGATTACCTAAAGGCTAAACGCTGTGAATTCTGATATGCAGGATTGGTTTGATGAATTCGACACTCGCGATGCCCAGTTTGCGCAGTTGCAGCTCGAAGAGCGTCAGCAACGCGAGCTGGAAAGACTCGCCTATATCGAGCGCTGCTGGAAACTCATACAGGAGCGCAATAAAGAGCTCGGAGAGCACCCATGATTGGCGTCGTCAAAGAGCGCGGGCAAACCGATAGCGGTAGCAAGCACATCACCATCGATCGCACGCGCTACTATTTCGGACGCGACATGAAGTCCTACCCCGAAGTCGGGCAGAAAATCGAATTCGAATACACGGAATTCGGTGAGGCGCGCGGCAAATACGGTAAGCCCCGCTCCATCACGCGCTGGAAACCCGTTGTGGACAGCGCCGGTAAGCCCGAGACGGGCTCAACCATCACGGATGCCGACATCCTGCGCTCGGTCTCAAATGTAGTCGGGAGCGCCTGTGCGGCGGGTACCGTCAAGTCAGCGCAAGATCTCGAGCAATGGTTCCTATTCGCGTGGGCGGGTTTCACGCGCCGGCAAAAAGCCGCGCAACCGGCCGAGCCGGAATTCGACGATGATCTGCCCGCTTACGAGAGCGAAAATCCCGCGCCGCGTGGTGAGCCGAGCTGGTAAGCCATGTTGATTTCTCAACAAAGGCTGGAGAAGGCGCTCTCACTACTCGCCGAAACCGATACGGAGTATGCGCAGTGGAAAGGCGCTGTCCTGCGCAATGAGCATATGGCAAAGGTTGCTGAATCTCTCGCCTATAAATCATTGGATGGAACCGTCGAGGATAAACGACGCGCGGTATTACTGGTGCCCGAAGTGGCGAAAGCGCATGAGGAAGCATTCAAAGCCGTGGTGGCCTACGAATCTCTCAAGGCTCGGCGAGCGCGCGAAGTGTTGATTATCGAACTATGGCGAACGATGGAGAGCTCTAGGCGCCAGGGGAATATATGAACGCATTACTTCGCCGATGGAAGCTCTATCGCATCAAGAGACAAATCCGACGCTATTCACCAGAGTATCAGCGCTGGATCTTGGAGCGCGCGATGGACCCGCGACCGCTCAATCCGATACCGGAGAAGCGCTGATGGCCGATCCGAAAACTGTTCTGACACAAGGTACCTTTCGATGAGCAAGCAGAAAAATCCGATCAAGAAGACCTGCCAGCACAGTTCCGTGTGTGAGCACTGGGCGACTATCGGCCTTTATCGGTGGGAGTACGGCGAGACGGACGTGAATCTCGATAAGCCCGTGCGCGTCTTCTGCGGGCGGCACAAGCCGTACCTACATCGCGGGCAAAACCTCCGCAACGTCAAGTTGGTGACTCATGGCTGATGCTCCGCTGTCCACTGAAAGCCAAAGCATATGAGCGCCAAGCATCTCGCCATACTTGAAGCTCGGCGAAGCGGCAAATCACTGAAGGCCGTGGCGAAGGAATTCAGCGTTGCATGGTCGAGCATCCGCAGGATCGTTCTGGTCGCCGAGGCGAACGGCATCGAGGCCGTCATGCAGATGAAGGAGAACACTTCGAGGGGAAAACCCCGAAAGAAGCTTCCGGAGGATGCCTACAACGCGCGGTGGCTGGAGAGGGTGCGGCGTAAGACCGTGATCGACGCCAACGGATGCCATCTCTGGCAAGGCTGGCGCACGGGGAAAGGCTACGGCGCCACGACCTACCGCGGCCGCAACGTGATGATTCACCGCCAGGTCTACAAGATCGTCCACAAGGTTGAGCTCGCCGAGGAACAATTCGTTTGCCACTCATGCGACGTGAAAGCCTGCTGGAACCCGGATCACACGTGGCTGGGCGATAACGGCCTCAACAAGAAGGATGAGACTGCCAAGGGCACGAACTTCTGGGCCAAGAAGACTCACTGCCCGCGTAACCACGAGTACACGCCCGAGAACACCTCTTTGCATCAATCCAAGCCAGGCGTGTGGTCGCGTGGCTGCAAGACGTGCGAGCGCGAAAGAGCCCAGAGTCCCGAATACAAAGCCAAGGCGTTGGAACGGCAGCGCCGTAAGCGCGCAATACTACGAGCGCAAAAGATGGGAGCGAGTCATGTCCAAAGTTGAGGTCAGTCCCGAAGAACTTCTCGCTTCGCTGTGCGCTGCTCAATCTGCACGAGTGGGGGCTCAGAAACGGCAAGGTTGTATGCATGAGGTGCGGGAGGCCAGCATGAACACTAACCCGTCTGCAGATCAGGAGATAAAAATGGGCTATTCCACGTTTCCAACTATCAAGCGCTATACGCCGGCTGTGCTGAAGATGGCGTGCGAGCAGCATGGTCTGACTCGGGAGGAATTCCGGTTGAACACGCTTAAGCGCGTCGAGTGCGATCTCGGCAACCTGCTAGAGCAGCCAGTGTCCGAGCTTCATCCTGACGAGCGTGACGTCATTGCAGCCCTGCATCGGCAGGTACGTTTGGCAATCGGTGATGAGTAAGCACCCGTCATCGGAGACGGTCGTCACACGTGCTGAATCCTGCGAGAAGTGTCAATTCGAACTGGATTGGGCCGATTGCTGGAACTGTGGTGGCGAAGGTTTCAGCTATCACGACTGCGGCGAGGATTGCTGCTGTTGCCTCAATCCCGAGGACAACGTCGAGTGCGACATCTGTCAGGGCGAAGGCGGTTATTGGGCGTGCCCGATGTGCCAGCCGGGAGCATTCAATGACTGACCCGACCAAGGAACAGCGGCCCTATCGCCGACTCGCTGACATGCAGCTTCTGGCCGGGAAGGAAGTCACGATCACAATGATGGAGCTGAGGCAACAGCCTGGCGACGTGATGGACCTCGTGCTGCAAGGCGCGACTATCACAGTCACGCGCCAGGGCAAACCCGTCGCCGTGATCCACAAGCCGGAACCAACGGCTGCTGAACTTGGTGCCGCTATGCGCCGATTAGGGTTAGTCAAATGAACGACCGGACCTCAAAACCGGTTGATGTTTTTCATTGCCAATATCCCAATAACTGCGCCTGCTGCCCGCCGAATCACGCTGCGTTCTTACGGTTGCGCGCAGAGCTTGCCGAAATGAAGGAACGTCATCGAGCAGAACTGGCCCTGAAGAATGAGCATCTGGACCAGTTGGAGCGGCAGTTGAGACTCCAGTCCGAGACGTCTCGTGACGGTTGGATGTGGAAGTACGGCGTCATTCACTTCCACAGCATTCCGGGGTTTGCTGACAGGCTGCATCACATCATCGAGGATTGCCGAGCCGCAGGAGTGATCGCCGATATCTGGCTGAACGACTTTGGGCAGGTTCTCAAAGAGTTTGGCTACAAAATGACGATCACGCGCGCCTTCCCCGAAAGAAGCGCTGTGGAACCGTCGGCGCGTATCGGTACAAGTCTCAGAGATATCGCTGGGGGCATGGGCTGCTCGCTATGCGACAGCGATTGTCCGGTGGACTCGGAGAAAGGAATGCACTACTGGGCAATTCATGGAACTACCGAGAGCGGCTTCACCGTCGACACGCGGCCCTGTGAAGGCAAGTACAAATTAGTCGCTGAGAACGGGGACGGTGATGGTCGTTGATGGAGAAGAAGACATGGTTGGTGACGAGGCTGACTACTGGATCATGGTGAAGGCTCAGCGGCAGCGGGCTTGTGTCAACGTGTATTTCAAAGGTGAATTCATCTGGGTTGGCGGCCGTCCGCAACCGGAGAGCGAGTCGGAGAAGCAACCGTGAGTGACCCCAGATTCCTTCAGGACGGCTTCGAGAAGCGTCTCGCCCATGTGGTCGAGGAATGCGGTGAGCTACTGGCCGCCGCTGGCAAGACGCAGAGATGGGGCGCGATGAGCTTCGACCCGCTGATTCCCGAGGCCGAGCGCGAGACCAATTTAGTCTGGTTGCGCCGCGAGATGGCCGACGTTGAGCAGGCAATCGCCCGACTGGATCAGGCCATCGAAGAAGAATTCGGAAACTATTGAACGCTGAACAGCACTCGGAGCCTCAATCGTGAACATCGGCGAGTTCTACCGCGTCCCGGCAGTTCGTGTTGACGATTGGAGTCGCTACAGCGGCTGGCTCCCTGTGATCGGCCCGATGCATGAGGATGCTGAGATCGTGGGATTCCACTGGCAACACTTCCACATCGACTGGCGATTTGTCTCCGAGCGCCTCTGGCGGTATTGGCGCGATTTTCCCAAGGCGGGAAGTCACTTCGGTAGACCACTGCAATGCCCCGACACTCGTGGACAGCGCGTGATCTTGGAAGGCCCCGTATTGCGCCGGCTTAAATGCAAGCGCGATCCGGGTGTCTTTCCTCGTTACATGGCGAAGTGGGTTCCGGCGCTGGAAGCGAAGTTTGCGTGCGCTCGCATCACGAATGGAGTCTGCCCTCACCGCGGCATCCCGGTATCAGCGATGCACCGCGAAGGCGATGTGCTCACCTGTCCCGGCCACGGCCTCCAGTGGAACGCGCTCACTGGCCTGCCACATGTTTCCATAAACGGTGACGGTGAGTGAAACCCTTAGCGATCGATCTATTCTGCGGATTGGGCGGCTGGACTGAGGGTCTGTTGGCCGAGGGTTACGACGTGATCGGCTTTGACATTGAGAAGCACGAGTACGGTGATCATAGCTACCCCGCGCAACTCGTACTGCAGGACGTGAGGACGATCCATGGGCGTCAGTTCAAAGACGCGGCGCTAATCGTGGCCTCTCCTCCATGCCAGGCTTATAGCTATCGTGCGATGCCATGGAAGCGCGCCAAGGCGCTCCCGCCGCCTTCCAACGAACTATTCGAGGCATGCTTCCGTATCCAGCGCGAGGCCATCGAGGCCGCAGGTCACTTCATTCCGTTGGTAGTCGAGAATGTCAAAGGAGCTCAACCATGGGTCGGGCGCTCCAGATGGAACTTCGGAAGTCTCCACTTGTGGGGTGATGTGCCAGCGCTGATGCCGATTGCAAGCGCAATTAAAAATGCTGGTGGAAGTTGGTTTCGAGTCTCCCATAACAAGGTCGCGCACACTCGAGGTGACCGGTATGGCCATACCCCTCATATGACCAATCCAGCCGAGCATATCAAAGTCGGGAAAGATGGCTTCTTCGAGAATGGGAATGCATGGATGATTGCGCGGGGCGGCCCCGGGTCCGCCAAACGCAAATATGCGAGCGCGATGATCGCCAAGATACCCCTGACGCTCTCGAGTCACATCGCCCGAGTCTACCGACCGACACCGTCTACATCCACAGGTGAGCCATGAATTTTTGGTGTCCGGTCACAGACGATACGCACCGAGACTGGGAAATGCTCTGGTGGGTCGTGCCGAAGACGGCGGCAGAAGCGTACTGCGATACCAACGGTAGGCCCATTGTATCGCATGGTAAGCCGCGAATGATGATGGGCAAGTACGGCTCGTGGAGCAGTTTGGAGAAGGCCACTCATTGGCATCCGCTGCCGAATCCACCAACACAAGATAGTGCGTCCGGGAGTCAAATATGATATGTCACTGTCGAGATTGTGGGTCGCGTCTATGTAACCATGGTAACTGCCCTGAGTGCGCGCCATGCCGTCACTGCGACGGCGGTGACCGCTCGGACAAATACTTCGAGGACGAACTGCCGTCCGAACAAGATAGGTACGCTGACAATGGAGACGGTAAACATGGCAGATAAACTCAGGGTGTTGGCTGAGAAGGTCGCCGCCTATAGAAAGGAGCGAGCGTTACGCCGAAATCCCGATATGGACGAATTCGCGGTACGGCTCAATCGCGAGCCGACGTGGAGTGAAATCAATCAAGCGATGGACTGGATTCGGGACCTCCAGGCTTGTGGAGCCGCTGTCAGCGCATCACCAGCTCAGGAGACGAGATGAGCATTCAGATCCCGATGAAGATTTTCCGCGAGTACGATCACGGTCCTCTGGAGCTGCATATTGCTCGCTTCACGTGGGATCGGGGCAATGTCGGGGACGGCGTAGGCTACTCATCAAAACTCAGCTTCAAGCTTCAGTTCGTTCCACGGGACCTGTGGGTCGGAGTCTTCTGGAAGCTGCTGAGTCCGACCGGCGTTCAGGGGTGGGTGGCGTACATCTGCATCCTTCCCTGCCTACCCTTGCGCATCAAGCTCATTCGCAGCTTCGGTGGCAGGTTCCCGTGATACGACATCCAACCGTGAACGTACGTTAATGAATTCAGCGGTGCGCCTTTATCGGGGGAAGCCTGCTGGCAGATCCGGGACCAGTAACGGTCGGATGTTGGGCCGGCCACTCGCCTGCAGGATAACCGTTGGAGTAACGACCAGCCGCACCGCTGACCCCATGACGGCGGACCCCAAATGAAATGTGAGCATGAGACCGGACCATGGCCTAGCGGTGAGCAATGGCCCGCATGTCTCAAATGCGAGATCACGAGCCTCCTGAACTCAAATCACGAGATGATGAGTCAGTGCGCGCAGGCCAGCCAGGAGATCGAGCGTCTACGGGCTGCTATCCAGATGTGGGATAAGGGTTGCGTCTGTGGCTGCACGGCGTGTGAGGAACTTTATACGCTGTCCAGAAGCTTACCCATAGCAGCGGAGTCTACGACGTGATTACGGCTCCAGCGTCTGACGGCGCCACCATCCCGCGGCTATCTCGGCGGCCATTCCGTCACAACCTATTGAGAACCAACATTACGATAATCCCGAGAACTAACCCCACTGAAAAAGGGATCCAGTTACTGCCAAACCAGGCCTCAACGATCTTTTCTTCCTTGGTGGCAAATTGCTTGATGTCGATCTTTGGATCAATCATATAACCTCACTTCGCAGTGGCAATTTTGTTGATGGCGTCAGTCTTTGCGGCTGAGCCTGCAGAACTCCCGAAGTAGTAGGCCACAATTCCCGTCCAAGCCGTACCTAAAGATCCCACTAACACGAGCATGACATCGCCTCCCTGCTGCGGCTTGCCGTAGGCCAAGAGGTAGCCGAGCACGCCGAAAAATCCTAAAGTAATCAGATAAGCCATGTATTTTGGGGTTGTGTCCTTCGTTGCAATTTCCATCGCGCGAGCGTTAGCTCGATCGTCGAAAGTGAGCTTCTCTTCACTGATATCCAGGGCCTTCAGTTGCGTTTGGAAATCATTATCGGCCTGTTTTAGCTTCAGCAGGATATCGGGATCGGTTGAGGTAATCGCCGCTTCCATGGCCTTAGGATCACTCGTGCCGAGGGCTTTTGAGAGCAGTGTGCCGGCGAGGCCACCGAAGGGACCGCCGAGCGCGGTTCCGAGAAGCGGCGCGACGGTGGCGAGGACCGATTTGGCCGTTTGTCCGAAATTCATGCGCGTACCCCATCTGGTGTAATCGAGAAATGGTCGTAGTCTTTTATTTTGAAGTCGCCGCCAAATCGGTAGTTCTCACCAAGCGTTTTCCAATATTCCCCGAGTTGGATATAAGCCTCAGGCGTGGTGAGGAACTCGCCATCCTTGAACAGGTTCAGGTCTATGGCTAGCCGGTCCATATGCAGGCTATGGGCTACGCCGATATGATGGTCCGCATCCCACTGGGCCTGCTCCGGCGTGCGCCAGCATTCTCCGAATGTCACACCATAGCCTAACTCGTTCGCCTTCTGGATCAATTTCGCGACACTAGCGGCAAACTGTTCCTGTAACGCGCTCATCGCTTGAACTCCTCCAACCGACCTTCCAGCTTCGCCACCTGGCCGGCAAGCGTCAGAATCTGATTGCCGACACGATGCCGTCCTTGTGTCGCATCCTCATGATTGCGATTGATCAGCGCCTCGATGCGATCCAGCTTATCCCCGTTCTCCGAATGCTCCTCGGCGAGATCTCCGCGCAGTTGCTGAAACTCCACATTGCGCGCGATCGCCTCGATCGCCAGTTGATCCACGCGCGTAATGGTACGTTTGCCGATCCACGTCAGTATGCCCACGAGCACTCCCAAGAGTCCGATGGCAAGGTTTTTCCAGTCATTGAGGAGATCATTCATGATCCTGAATTAGACGGATATCAAATAATCGAACGTCTCCGTTCCTGCCGCAGCGGCCGCGTTAGCCGTGGCGACCGTGAAAGACGTTCCAGCGGTACGTGCCGAGATGTAAAGCGCCTTTGCGCTACCCATGAGCGTCGCGGCGGCCGCATTGGTCGGCACTAGGATGATCTTGCATAGCGCTATGACATTAGAATTATTAACCACCGTCGTTGCGGCGGCCGCCAGCGTAAAGCTGCCGACAGGTGCGTCATTGCCGCCAATGTTGGCCCAACTCCCGCTCTTGACGACACCAGATCCAAAAGCGATTGGAGTCCCCGTGCTGCCGAAGTCATTACCAATGACACTGATTCGGGTCGCATTTGAGGAATTTTGGCAAAAGCACCCGACCTTACCAGCTGGAACTGCCCAGCTGACAAAGTTGCCATGGATCAACCCCGGACCTGGGACGTTAGCTCCTTGAATATCAACATAGATGCCGTAAGTACCCGCACATTCCGATATCTTGTTATCGTTGATAATGAACGCAGTTTCACCCTGCATTACAATGCCGAGATTCGTCGGCGCGCGGACGATGTTGCCGGTGATAGCGGCGTCTTTGAAAGGCGATAAAATGTTGATGCCGTTCTTAGCTCCACCAGTGCCCACGTTGAGAATCGTATTACCGATGATCGCCAATTGCCCAATTGACGGAATACCAGATCCAGTGCCGAAGATCGTAACGCCGTGACCTGCGACCGAATCAATTGTATTGCCGCTGATCGTGAAATTTTTCACCGATGGGGCGCCGCCGGGACCAGAGTCCTGCACGTAAATACCGTCAATCACGGTAGCGTTGTCGCCGATGATCGTATTGCCGCTAACTACGAAATTAGCCGGATTCACTAAGCCGATGCCCCACGGCGAGCCAGCATAGATCGGCTTACGAATCGTATTTCCTATAATTGATAACCCAGAGAAATTGCCCGAGCAACTAATGCCGGTGTCATTGCAGATATTGCCCTGCACCACAATGTCACCCACATAATTGACCGGCACGCTATCTTGCTCAAAGTGAATGCAGTTGCCATGGCTCGTGGAGACCGAGACGTAGTTGCCGACTCGTACGTGGTTGTTCTCGATGACGACGTTGCGCGCGCCATGACCGGCAATGGTGATGCCCTGACGCCCCAGGTTATAAATCGTGCAATCGCGAACCGTTACACGAGCCGTGCTGACAGGGTCAGTGGCAGATGCGATATATACTGCATCGCCTTGGCAGTCGTGTATCGTAACCCCCTGAACCAACACGTCAGTAGATTCTTCGATATCTATTCCATGCTTGTGTTCGCCCGCAGGCTGTGCGGCTCCATTGCCATTGATCTGAAAGTTGAGCAGTGTCAGTCCGTTTTTCGTGTTGAATGTAATAACATTGATGAATTCAGCGGAGTTCTTCTGCTTGAGAATCGAGCTGGGTCCGAAACCCTCAATCAAAGTACCTGAACGCGGTGAGAGGGTCGAAACCACCGAAATGCCGATCGGGAAGTAGATTTTGAAGTTGCTCAACAGTGCTGCAGACCACGCAGCCGTATCATCCGTAACACCATCTATCGATGCTCCATAGCGCCTTATGTCCCCCGGTGTATAGATATAGTTTACCGGCGTAACGCCGGCTGCGATCTCATCGGCGGTGCGCGGATAAAGCATTAGCCCTAGACTGCTAGCCGTGATTTGAACGCCATTAACGTAAGTCGCTGCCCAGATCTGATTGCCGTTCGCATCCGAGAGCGTTACAACATACGTCGTGTTCGGGGTCAAAAATACCTGCACCGAGGCGCCCGCAGCCGTAGAAGGTTCGCCTCGGCTGTTCAGCGGCACCGGTAGGGGCAATGGAGTCGTCAGTCCCACGTCCTGAAAGACCGCTGTCGGAACCCCTCCCACCGTAAATTGCAGCGATCCGCCGACCGCCAACTGTCCATTGTTGAGCAAGAATTGCGGGATAATCGACGGAAGCGCGACACCGGTCGTCATGTGTCAAATTCCCCCTTGCGCAACCAGTATCGTACAGCCGTACACTGAGTCGGAATTGTATGGGAGAGACTCATGGCTGCAACATTGATCTTTCTGGCTTCTGGCGCGTGTTTTTGTACACGGCACTGGGTAGTCGGAACACTGTTCCTGATCGCCGCATTCCTCATCGTGCTGTGACTCATGGCGCACTTGGGGGTAGTTTGGTGAGGCCCGCTCCGGGCGCTAGGGACCGTTTAGCGAAGGCGTTTTCGGCAATGCCCTTGATGATAGGAACTCCCATGCCAAAAGTCTTGGCGTTGACCGCCGCCTCACCCAAGGGCTGAGCGATTCCCTGCGCGGCATTCATGATCACGCCCGACTTGCTGTAGTTTACGAAATGGCCTGGTGGCGGGACCTTCACATTCGTGACGACACGGCCGAGCGATTCGAGCGATTCGCGCGTTTCAGGCGCCATGAGCGAGTCGAGTTTAGGGCCGTACTTCGCCATCGCGCTGTTGAAACCGTTCGGTGAAACACTCCCATTCGGCGTCACTGTGCTCTTGCGAATTGCGCTCAAGGTATGCGCGGTCACCGCTTGCTGAGCATCGGGGTCGAGTTTCCCCATGAGCCGATCGACGTTCGCCTTCGGGGCCTGGAGTGCGTATTTGTCGAGAAACTTATCCGCCAGCGCTGAGGGCTCGCCCCGTCTTACCCCGTTGAGCGCGACATCATCGACCGCTGCGCGATATGCAGGGTCGGCGTCAAGTTCATCGAAACGGGCCTTGGCAGCTGCGCGCGCTATATCAAATAACCCTTTAGCCTGTGCCGTTTCCTCACCGATCGGTTGAGTGTTATTTAGGGCTTCCTTCACCTTGCCAATCGCAAAGGCTGCATTACCATCGCCAGATGCTTTGGCCTTGGCGATCTCGTTTCCTAACTGCGTGTCATAGGCCTGATAATCATCAAGCGTCATCTTACCGTCCGCGTTAGCAACATCCTCCAGAATGCCTTTCACGGTTCCCGGCAGAAAGCGGAATTTGCTCTGCGGCTTCAAGGCCGCATTGGCATCCGATACGAAAGATGAACCATCCATATGTAGATCACCGGTCGCGGAAGCGGCCCGCGCGGCATCGTATTTCGCGGTGATATCGGCTTTTACTGGCTCATCATAGGCCTTCAACGCATCGACGGCGATCTGGCCGTTTTCGATGTGATCATTCTGCACGGCGCCAGGTGCGGCCTCGCGGCGCACGGTATCAAATGCGTCCGTGAGCTGTTGGTTCTGATCATTGAGACGTTTCACGATATCCGCATGCGTGCTGTTTTGCTCATTGGAGAACTGCACCGGATCGCGCGTAGCCTGCCCTTCAGTAAGCTGTACACCATGCTGGTCAGCCTCGAGATGGTTCTCAAACGCTACCGGATTAACGGCGCCAGCGGTCTTCTGCGCGGCCTGTCGCACCGCTTGCTGCAAGGGGGGGCTTGCGGTAGCCAAGCGCGGATCGACCGCCTGGGCAGCGCCCATGGACTGCGGGGAATTGGCGAAAGGCGCGACCTCAGGAGCCTCAGGATCGCGCATGGGCGAGAAGAGATTCGCCGCCCCGCGTCCTACGGCGCGCGTTGCAGGAAATCCTCCGGCGGCTTCTGCGGCAAGCGGCGCGAGATCCATACCGCGCTCAGCAATCTCACGCACAGTCATGCCCGCATTGCCGCTCTTGTCGAAGCGATCCGCGATATCCGCCGCGAGATCGACGGGCGCGTTGAGTACGTGGCCGATCGTTTCCATGCCGGCCTGCCCGGCCTCAGTTCGCGGCGCATAAGTCAGTGCGTTGCGCGTTGCGCGCGCTGCTGAGAGGGAATCCGTGCCGCCGGCACCAGTGAGTCCGTAGAGATAGGCCGGCGCGGCCGCGATACCGGCCGGAATGCTCGTGGCCAATGAGAGCGCATCCTCAGCACCTCCAATAACTGCCTCGCGGGCTGTGAACTTTCCTTGAGTTGGATCGCCCGCCCATCCCACGCCTTTGGAGGCTTTGAAATTAGCGAGCTCTACTGGCTCCGGGGTACGTCCGACCCGGCGCTTGAATTCCGCGGCATCGTAAGTAATCGCTGGCTCGGTCGATTGTCCTCCTGAGGCAAAAAACGCGGTGCGCGCGTCTTGATCCATTGTTGGACTATCAGCACCCGAAGCAAAAAAGTCAGTACGCGGATCGCTCATGGCGGGATCTGTCCGTTTTCCAACATGCGAAGGTTAGCGCTCTTCTGGGCAAGCGTTTTCATGCCCTCTGGACCTAATCGTTGTTTGATACTGTTTAGCTCGGCTTTATCGCCACGGCGTTGAGCATCCTCGGCACGATAAACATCAGGGTCAAAATTCTTTGTCCATGCAGAACGGAAGGACTGATATTTCGAGAGATCCGGTGTAGCTCCCGTACCGACCGCCTGGTCGAGGCCCTGACGATAAGCCATCGCTCCAGAGTTGAGCGCATCGGCAAACTTCACCTTTTCCTGCAGCGCATGCGGGGTATACTCCGTGGTGCCCGTGGCAGCCTGAGAGGCCGCAAGTCCCGCATTGGTATTCGGAACGCCCATCTGTCTCGCCGACAACGCGGCTTGTCGATCAAGATAGGCGTTGATCTCCTGATAGCGCGCGCCGGATGGAAGCCCTACTGCAGCGGCTAATTTCTGGACCGTTTGTGTTCCAGGACCGGTCGCGGTCTGTCTGGAGAGCTGCAGGAGTTGATCATTTACATTGCGCACGGCAGGAGCGTGGTCCCCGATCGCACGCGCATTCTCAACATCCTGTAAAACCTGGGGCTGGCTGGCAACGGGTTGCTGAAAAGCCGTTTTCCCCGTAGCGCCAGGTGCGACGCCACCTGGTGTAGCAGCGCCTGTATTGGCCCCCACGCCACCACCCGTCCCCACTGGGCGAACCGTGTTCGTTCGAGGGTCGAGGATAAACTGCTTACCATACGCATCCGTGACGAGATTAGCGCCTGGCGGCACGCCCTGCCGCTGC
>Ga0163163_10000399_pt1 | contig 41026 bp, 38 predicted proteins | sample S65metaG_FD_119766 | JGI IMG/M metagenome (GOLD analysis project Ga0163163, IMG submission 119766) | Switchgrass rhizosphere microbial communities from Kellogg Biological Station, Michigan, USA - S6-5 metaG | ecosystem: Host-associated > Plants > Roots > Rhizosphere > Soil | place: USA... | reverse complement strand
GATATTTGACGAGACCGAAATTGGCGTTACCGTGCTTTCACTCGCAGCGGCTTCTGCCAGTTTGAAAGATGAAACGCATCGCAAATCCTGCAAAGAAAAAAATGCTGCGGCCCGGCAATTCGCGTATGATGAATTAACAAAGCTTAACTATAAATGCACGCCTTCCCACACGAACTTCATGTTTTTCAAATTGGGTGACTACCCAGGCAATTTCGCAGATGATATGCTGAAGAAAAAAATCATCCTTCGTTCGCTTAATTATCCGGAAGGAAAATTTGCGCGCGTAAGCATTGGCACCATGGACGAAATGAAAGAATTTATCAGGCAGGTAAAGACCGTTTAGATGAGCGGCCTGCCCACCACTTCGCGGAATGGCCAGGGAATTGAAGCCAGGATGAAAATGAGCGCCAACAAATAGAGCCAGCCCGCTGCACCATAAGCCAAACCTTTCACTTTCCGTCTCGCCACGGTGATCATGGCGATGGCAATCAACATTCCGGTGATGTGCTCAATGGCCCAGAAACGTGCAGCCTTATTTTTCATGACGTCTGCAAACCCTGAATCCATCAGCAGCTTGAATCCAAGCTGACCGAAAAAATATTGATACAGGCCAATTACAAATGTGGTGTGAGCGGCAATAAGTAAAAAAAGACTGGTCTTCTGCAATCCTTTCGCAGAACCGGGATCCTTTTTGGCTGAAAAAGATTGTACAAGGGTAATGATCAATAAAATCAGAATAACCCAGCGGAGCAGGTTATGAAGGTGAAGCAGTCCGGTATACATGAATGCGAATATTTAGGGCTAAATGTAGCAAAAATATGACTCCGTAGCTCATTCTGAGCGAAGGCTGATGATCGGATTGGCCAATGCTGCCCGGATTGATTGATAGCTCACTGTCAACAACGCAATACCAATCACAATTGCTGCAGCATCCACAAACAACCCAACGCCCAGGGATATGCGATATGGATAATTTTCCAGCCACTTGTTAACAGCCGTCCAGGCAAGGGGTATGGCAATACCCAGCGAGATCACCACGAGCTTCACAAAGTCAAGCGATAACACATAGGCAACGCCTTGTACGGTGGCCCCCAGAACCTTCCTGATGCCAATCTCCTTGGTTCTTTTTTCAGCCGACAATACCGACAAGCCATATAGCCCGATGCAGGAAATGAAAATCGTCAGCATCGATCCAAAGAATAGAATTTGTTTCCAACGGGATTCGTTCCGGTAAACGGACTGGTTGTTTTGCTTTACAAAACTGTAATCAAAAGCATTCAATGGAAACAGGCTTCGGAATACTTGTTGAACATGATTCAAAGATGCAGTTGCCGAACCTGGCCTTATCCTGATATAAAAGCTGCCGTAGTCATTTTTAGGATTCATCGTGAAGATCTGAGGTTCTATTTTCTCGGTCAGCGGCCTGTAATGATAATCTTTGGTCACGCCAATGATCGTATAACTGCCATTGGCTTCAAAAGTTTGCACCTGCTTCCCGATTGGATGTTCCCAGCCTGCTTCTTTAACAAACGCTTCGTTGACGAGAATGGATTGGGTTGAATCTGAAGGAAAATCGGAAGAAAAATTCCTGCCTTCCAAAATGGGAACCTTTATCAGTCCCAAAAAAGAAGTGTCAACGGTTTCCACGGTTACATTAATCTTTACGTCACCATTAACCTTCACGGTGTTGCCCCAATACCCATGATTCTTCGGCGCAACTGCCAGGATATTTGGATTACGAGTCAATTCCGATCTTAACAAATTTGCTTCCTGCTTTGAGGATTCCAGCATGTCTACCATCAACAAATTTTCATCGTCATACCCAAGTTTCTGTGTCGTTAGAAAATTGAACTGGGAGGAAATGGCTAAGGTGGCAATTATGAGGAAGGCTGCGAGCGTAAACTGAAAAATGACAAGTGATTTCTGAACACGGTTTTTGCCGCCGGTTGAAAATCGCCTGTACAATGTTTGAACAGGATTGAATCCTGATAATACGAGAGCGGGATAAAACCCTGCCAGAAATACAGTACATAGAAATAGCAAAATCATTTCAAGAATCAATTTCCCGTCTAATAAATATGAAAAGGAAAGTGATTTATTCGCGAGCTGATTAAATATCGGAAGGATTGAAATGCTTAACACAAAGGCTAACACAACTGCAGCCAAACAAATCAGGAATGATTCACCCAGGAATTGCAAAAGGAGTTGCCTGCGACTTCCCCCAATCACTTTTCGAACGCCTATTTCTTTTGCCCTTTTCAGTGAATGAGATATTGAGAGGTTCACAAAATTGACACACGCAATAAGCAATATGAAGAGTGCGAGACCTGAAAGCAGGTATGAATAAAGAGGTTTACTGTCATTGGCGAGACTCCCGTCGGAAGGAACCTCTTCATTAAGGTGAATCGTGGAAATCGGCTGAAGAAAATATGAAACGCCCACGTCTTTAACCCCGTATTTCTCTTTGATCATTTTGATGGATTCATTGGCATCCGACAGGAAGATCTGGTTCATTTTCTGATTCACGGCATGGACATCGGCGTTGGGATTCAATACAACGAAAGTTGTAAGGAAAAAGTTGAACCAATTTTCATTACTATTCATGTCCTTTGCCGAAACCTGCATCGGTACGAGAATATCAAAAACGATGGATGAATTCGCCGGACAGTCTTTCGCCACGCCAGTTATCAAATACGGCGAAAACCCTTGTCCTTCACGCATCATCAACGTCTTCCCCATTGCACCAGCACTGCCAAATAGTTTTTTACTCATCGTTTCCGATAGCACCACGGAATGAGACTGTGATAGTGCAGATTTGGGATCGCCCTCTATGAGCGGAAAGGAAAAGACCGAGAAGAAATTCGGATCTGTTGCCCTGATCCCTTCGGAGAAAATATTCTCTCCGATCCTGATATCTGTTTGTCCGTTTTGAAATCTGACAAACCCTTTGATATCGGGAATGGAAGCTGAAAATTTCGGCCCCTGTACAAAACCGGAGAATGCACTGTTATTGATGGCTCCATTATCCCTTACTATTTTACGATCGACCCTGTAAATCAGGTTCGCATTTTTATGGAACTTGTCAAAGCTGAGTTCATCTTTGACATAGAGAATGATAAGAATGGCAGCAGTAAGTCCGAGGCTTAGACCTACAATATGAATGAATGCGTAACCCTTGTTGCGAATGAGGTTGCGAAAGGCGGTCTTCAAATAGTTCCCGATCATCTGTCTCAGATTTGATGAGAGGCGGCTCACAAACCGTACCATATTCCTAATAGCCTATTCATCACACAACCGGCGGATTCCTTCCAACAACATTGTTCGAATATGGTACAACGATAGTACCGTATCATACACCTAATCAACCCAATCAACCTAATCAACCCCAATCAACCGCACTCCTACTCCACCCAATCCGCGATGAAAATATTGGTGTCCCTGGTACCCCCGTTATTCCTGTTTGAACAAAAGACAAGTTTCCTGCCGTTGCGAGAAAACATGGGGAATGCATCGAAGCCTTTATCGCGACTAATCTTTGTTAATCCACTACCATCTTCATTGATGAGGTATAGATTGAAAGGAAAGCCACGTTTGTACTCTTGGTTAGACGCAAATATGATCCGCTTGCTATCAGGCAAAAATGCGGGGGCCCAATTGGCCTGTCCGAATGAAGTGATCTGCCTGGCGTCGCTTCCATCAGCATTCGCAACCCAGATTTCCATGTTGGTTGGCGCCACGAGGTTTTCAGCAAGCAAGTCCTTGTATTCTTTAATTTCTTCAGGCGATTTTGGAGAAGAAGCGCGCCAAATTAATTTCTTGCCGTCCGGACTGAACCAGGCGCCCCCGTCGTAGCCCAGGTGATTGGTCACCCGTTTTGTCTTTTTTGTGGCAAGGTCCATAATGTAAAGTTCCAGGTCGCCGTCGCGCACGGACGTGAATACCATTTTTTTACCATCAGGCGACAAGGTTCCTTCCGCGTCATAGCCGGGTGTGTCTGTCAATCGCTTGATATTTTTCCCGTCAACATCTGCCATGAAAATGTCGAAGCTTGCATAGAGTGGCCAGATATATTTGTTGCCATATTTCTTGCGGTCAGGCACAGGAGGACATTCATCGCCACCCAGGTAGGTTGATGCATAAATGATATGTTTACCATCCTTAGTGAACGCGCCGCAGGTGGTTCTGCCTTTGCCAGAGCTCACCATATGCGGTTCAAACTTTTCGGTTGGGCCCGGAACTTTGCCGATAAACATCTGATCACAAATCAGTCCCTCCTTAGGATTGGTGCGCTGAAAGATCAGCCATTTTCCGTCGAAGCTGAAATACGCCTCTGCGTTATCGCCGCCAAAAGTCAATTGTTGTACGTTGACAAAATGCTTTTCTTCCGGAAAATGAATCGTGTCCTCAAAGGATTTTGCTGACGACTGGAGCGGATGATTCCTGAATGCACTGGATCCAATAATAAGAGCGATGAAAACAATGAGATATTTCTTCATGGAAAATAGCGTTGAAAGGTTGTAAAGGTATTCAATTCAGCGCTTAACTTTGGCTCATGAAGTTATTCAGGTCCGGCATCATCGTATATTTTTCTTTCCTGATTCTTTCCTGCAACAATTCAACTAAGACGAAACCACCCTTAACCGCCAGCGACAGCCTTAAGGCCACCATCCAGGTATTGGAAGGCGCGCTAAAACAATACCCTGACTCGGTAGCTATTCGATACAAGCTTGCCGAAGCCCTTGCAAATAATTCCCAATTCAAACCCGCCCTGGCACAGATTGATTCGCTAATCCTCCGCGACAGTTTGAATGCTGTGTTCTGGTACCAGCGTGGCATTCTGCAGGAAAAAAACGGAGATACTGCGGATGCCATTGGTAGTTTGAAAGCTTCTGTTCTAAGGGCGCCGATGTTCCTGGAACCTGCGCTTGAGCTGACCTTTTTGCTGGCCAACAGGGAAGACCCGGGGGCGCTGAAGCTTGCAGATGAAATTATCAGGCATATTGAAAATCCGCAAGCGGTTACCCGTGCCCGTTTCCTAAAGGGCGTGTATTATTCGAATGTCAATGACCCCGTGAATGCAGAAAAACAATTTGACGAATGCATTGTGCATGATTATACCTTCCTGGATGCTTATATTGAGAAGGCAATCATCCAGTATGATCAGAAGAAGTATGATGAAGCATTGAAGACATTGCAGCGCGCGAACAATGTGTCAAATAGTTTTACGGATGCCTACTTCTGGATGGGCCGTTGTTATGAAGCCAAAGGGAATAAGGAGATGGCAGTTGACAATTACAAGAAGACCCTTGGCCTTGATCCAGAATATCACGAAGCTGTTGAAGCTTTGAAGAGACTGAAGTAGTTCAGAGTTCAAAATTCAGCCTTCAGAGTTGCATCACAAGTCCAAGCTCACACCCACACTATCCAGCATCCAGTATCCCTGCCTGCCGGCAGGCAGCATCCAGAATCCAGTCCACAATCAACAATCAATAATCTAAAATCCCAAAGATGCCCCTCATTGCCCCCTCACTGCTTTCTGCGAATTTTTTGAACCTGGAAGCAGACTGCAAAATGCTCAACCAAAGCGAGGCCGACTGGTTTCACCTGGATGTGATGGACGGGCGTTTCGTACCGAATATCAGCTATGGCATTCCGGTGATCGAGCATATTCGTAAGGCGACTAAAAAAACCTGCGACGTGCACCTCATGATCGAAGAACCCGGGTCAATGGTTGAGGCATTTAAGAAAGCTGGCGCGGATATCATTTCAGTTCATATCGAAGCCTGCCCCAACCTTCACCGCAATATTCAACAGATAAAAGCTTTGGGCTGCAGGGCAGGCGTGGCCGTAAATCCGCACACGCCCATTCATGCGCTCGATGATATCCTGGCCGACGTGGATGTGGTAAACCTCATGAGCGTAAACCCAGGTTTTGGCGGACAAACATTCATTCCTCATACCCTGGAAAAAATCAGGATCCTTCGCAAAAAAATCGATCAACTCAAATTGCCCGTACTCATCGAGATCGATGGAGGGGTGACGCTGGAAAATGCAAAGTCAATTGTGGACGCCGGCGCACACGTACTCGTGGCAGGTAATACGGTCTTCAGATCTAAAGACCCGAAAAAGACAATTGCACAACTCAAAAAATTAAAATAATCCACATTAACAAAATCGCGACAGATCCGGATTTTGAAACTGTCGATTTGGAATTCATTTAGGCTCAGGTCTTAGAAAAATTTGATCACGCGTAATTATAAAATTATGATCGCATTATGCATCCCCCACGTATACCCGCAACCATTGTGGAAAGCCGAATCCCGGCATATTTTCTGTAATATTGCAAGTTGAAAGCCATTATTCCTCTGATGCCTGCAAGAAAACTGTTCATAACCTTTCTTTCGCTTTTCCTTTCTATTATTCTTTTCGCTCAAAAAAAGTCGGCTACGGTTACCGGAAAGGTATTGGATGAAAATGAGAATCCACTGTCTAATGTAAGTGTAACCATCTTGGGCCAAACCCGCGGCGTGGTCACATCCGATTCGGGCACCTTCAAAATTAAAGTTCCCATAGACAGAGCGTTCGCGCTTGTCTTTTCTTTCACGGGGTATACCACAGAGCAAAGAAACTTTTATCTCAACGACAAAGAAGAAGAGCACGTTGTAGTGCGAATGGAAAAAGGCGCCCGTGTGATGCAGGAAGTTGTGGTGAGTGATCAACGTGACCGCAAAGAAGTGGGCCTGGTGCGCATCAATCCAAAAAACGCGCTCATCATTCCGTCGCCAACCGGTGGCGTGGAAGGCCTGATCAAGGTTGTTGTTGGAAGCAACAACGAATTGACGAGTCAGTACTCCGTGCGTGGTGGCAACTTCGATGAAAACCTGATTTATGTAAATGACTTTGAAGTTTTCAGACCTTACCTGGTAAGAAGTGGACAGCAGGAAGGACTGAGCTTCATCAATCCGGAACTTACCGGCAAGGTGAACTTTTACACAGGTGGGTTCCAGGCACATTATGGCGATAAGATGAGTAGTGTGCTGGATGTGCAATACAAGAAACCTAAAGCATTTGGCGGTTCTGCGTACCTGAGTTTGCTTGAACAGGGATTTCACCTCGAGGGTACTTCAAAAAATAGCAGGTTCACCTACCTGGTGGGACTTAGAAACAGGACCAACAGGAGCCTGCTTAGTTCCCAGGAAGTGAAGGGTAGCTATATTCCATCATCAACTGATCTGCAGGCACTCCTCACCTACCAGCTTTCAAAAAAATGGCAGGTTGAATTGCTTGGAAACGTTTCGCGAACCAAATTCACCCTGATCCCCGAAACTTCACAGCTCACCACTTCCGTATTTTCTCCCTTCTTCAGCGCGAACCTTGGATTAGATATTTTCTTCGATGGTCGCGAAGAAGACAGGTATAGCACTAACATGGTTGGTCTTTCGCTCAACCAGCAGGTGAGCAGAAAGCTCAAATTCAAATGGCAGTTCAGTCGTTATGAAGACGACGAACAGGAGAACTATGATATTGAAGGAGCTTATTTGTTCGGAGAAAGGGATTTCGATCGTAGCCACGCCACCTTCGGTACTGTTGTGAATCCGCTGGGAGTCGGCGACTATCAAACATTCGGGCGCAATCATCTGAACATTCAGAACTATGACATAGGTTATAAAGGCAGCTACGATGCAGGCAAACATTTTTTGCAATGGGGCCTGGATGGAGAGAAAACGTTGATTCACGACAAGCTGAACAATTGGGAAGCGCAGGATTCAGCCGGATATAATATCCCCTATAATCCTGCCGACATCGTACTGAGCAAATACATCAAATCCGCGGCAGACCTCGATATCAATAAGCTTTCCGGCTTTGTGCAAGACAATATTGCGCTGAATGATTCACTGGGTTTAACGCTGCAAGCTGGCGTTCGATTCAACTACAACGGGCTGAACAAACAATTCCTGGTTTCACCTCGCTTACAGTTTTCCTGGAATCCCGTTTGGAACAAGCGGCTGATTTTGAAGTTAGCTGCAGGTGCCTATCACCAGCCGCCATTCTACAGGGAGATGAGAAGGTATGATGGAACCATCAACGAATCCCTGCTCGCGCAAAAGAGTTGGCAGTTTGTGGCAGGAGCTGACTACCAATTCAAGGCCTGGGATCGTCCTTTCCGGTTATCAACGGAAGCATATTACAAACTCATGCGCGATGTAGTGCCTTATGATTTGAACAATGTGAGCATTCAGTATTACGGCGAGAATAGCGCGAAGGCCTATGCAACGGGTATTGAAATGAGATTATTCGGCGAATTAGTCAAGGATGCCGAAAGTTTTGTGAGCCTGGGCATTATGAGGACACGCGAGAACCTCGACAACGATCATTATTACAACTATTATAATGCCTCTGGTGAATTGATCAATTCAAAAACTGATGACCAGGTGGCAGTTGACAGTGCGCGCGTAGACGTAGGCTGGCTGCGTCGTCCCACCGACAGGCTTATCACCTTTGGCATGTTTTTCCAGGACTATCTCAGCACGAACAAGAATTTTAAAGTGCATTTCAATTTCATTTACGGCAGCAATATGCCGTACAATGTTCCCAATAGTGTGAAGTACAGAAATGCGTTGATCATTGAGCCCTATATCCGTGCAGACATTGGATTTAGCGCGCTCCTGCTCGACAGCGAAAAAATGCGCAGAGGCAGCCATAGTCCCTTTCGGTCATTCGACAATATCTGGGCAAGTTTTGAAGTATTCAATCTGTTCGACCGCGCAAACACTATTTCTTATTTCTTCGTGAAAGATTTTTCCAACACTGTCTTCGCCATTCCCCAGCGACTAACGCCCCGGCTTGTGAATTTCAAGATCGTTTTCAGGTTTTAATTTTAGATTTTGGATTGGTGATCATGGATATTAGATTGTGGTTTATCCAAATTCCAGCATCCATAATCTTCAACTAAAATCCACAATCCACAATCTAAAATCTAAAAATTAACACTTTCCACATGCTGTTAATAAGTAAATTTACGTTATACGACTACTGATTGATTATATTTGATTCGATAGTGATGGAGTTAGTATATGCTGATCATTCTACCCGCAGCATGACTATTGTGAACCTAAAAATTACCCGATTTGACAGAAACGATCATTAATCTCGAAACCGTTAACCCTTTAGAATTCTTCGGGGTTAACAATGGCAAACTTGATATTCTAAAGAAAAAATTTCCCCTCCTAAAGATCTTAAGCCGCGGCACCCAGGTTAAACTCAGTGGTTCTCCCGAACAGATCGAAAATGCAAAAGAAAAAATCGAGCTCATCATCCAGTACCTCGAGAGGAATGGACATATGAGTGAGAATTATTTTGAGCAAATTCTCGGTGGGGATGATGCCGAGACTATCGATAATTTTGTTGACCGAAACCCGAACGACATCCTCGTTTTCGGACCAAATGGAAAGACCGTTCGTGCGCGCACGCAGAACCAGAAAAAAATGGTAACTGCAATTGATCGCAATGACGTGTTGTTTGCCATTGGACCAGCGGGTACTGGTAAAACCTATACAGCCGTTGCCCTGGCCGTGAGAGCACTCAAGAACAAGCTCGTTAAAAAGATCATTCTCACGCGTCCCGCAGTTGAGGCAGGAGAAAGTCTTGGATTCCTGCCGGGTGACCTTAAGGAAAAAATCGATCCTTACCTGCGCCCATTGTATGATGCTTTGGATGACATGATCCCTGCCGATAAGCTGGGCTATTACATGAGCACGCGCACCATCGAAATCGCACCGTTGGCATACATGAGAGGTCGTACACTGGACAACGCTTTTATCATCCTTGATGAGGCGCAGAATGCGACCGATCTTCAGATCAAAATGTTCCTCACCAGGATTGGTGCACAGGCAAAGGCGATCATTACCGGCGATCTTACGCAAATAGATCTGCCGAAGCACCAGCGAAGTGGATTGGACAAAGCAGTAAGAATCCTTCGTAATATCGATGGCATCACGCATATTGAACTGGACGAAGATGACGTGGTACGTCACCGACTGGTAAAGGCCATCATTCGGGCTTACGAGAAGGACAAGGATATCGAAAAAGGAAAGGAAGACAATCGAACCAAGTTGTCTGATTAAGAAGTAATTCAAAATTCAAATATTTCCCTTCTTCAATTCTTCCACCGCGTGATTCGCAGCTCTTGCAGTGATCGCCATAAAAGTGATTGAAGGATTCTGATTGCCAGTAGATGTCATACACGCGCCGTCAGTGACGAATACGTTGTTGCAATGGTGTAGCTGGTTCCATTTGTTCAGTAGTGAAGTCTTCGGATCACGACCCATTCTTACACCGCCCATTTCGTGGATATCCAACCCTGGCGCCTGTTTACTATCGGAGATAGAAATATTCTTGCAACCACCTACGGTCAGCATTTCCTGGGCCTGGTCGAAGAAATCTTTCAATAATTTTTCATCGTTATCAGTATACCCAACCGAAGTGACGAGTTGTGGAATGCCCCATTGGTCCTTGAGATCCTTGCTTAGGCGGACATGATTATTTTCAATGGGAATTGTTTCGCCCTGGATCATCATGAATACGCCCCAGATTCCAGGCTCAGTGAGTGAATCCTTCCATTCGGCTCCAATGCCATCTTTACCAAAACCCTGTTGCCATCCAACGCGGGAAGCACTATAATGCACCATGTAGCCCCGCATGAAATCCATCTCCTGCTTTCTCACATTGCGAAAGCTGGGTAACATGGCGGCCGTTGGTTTTCTTCCATAATAATATTTATCCTCTGCTACTTCCAGCGTTGCGTTCACATTGCCGCGGTAATTATGAAAGGCCACGTATTTTCCAAGCAACCCATTGTCATTACCGAGGCCATTTGGAAATCTTGAAGAGTTTGAATTCAGCAGAATCAGGTTAGAATTCAAACAGGCTGCGTTTACAAAAATTATTTTGGCGAAATATTCCGTTGCTGCTTTTGTATTTGAATCAATCACACGAACGCCGACTGCTTTATTTTTCTTTTCATCATAAATGATGGAATGCACCACTGAATCAGGACGAAGTGTAAGGTTCCCTGTTTTTGCTGCCCAGGGCAGGGTTGCAGAATTTGAACTGAAATAGCCGCCGAAAGGACAGCCGCGATAGCAAAGGTTTCTTGCCTGGCATTGTCCCCTGCCCTGCTGCAAGTGGATGGGATTCGGCTTCGTGAGATGCGCGCACCTTCCCTGGATCACGTTTCGATCCTTATAATGCGAATTCAATTTTTCTGCAATTGATTTTTCAGCGCAATTCATATCAAAGGCCGGAAGAAATTCGCCATCCGGCATCGTTTCTAAACCGTCTTTGTTTCCACTTACGCCAGTAAACAATTCCACGTGACTGTACCATGGCGCCAGGTCCTCATAACGAATGGGCCAGTCTACCGCGAAACCATCTCTGCCCGGGGCTTCAAATTCAAAACGACTCCAACGTTGCGTGGCACGCGCCCAGATGAGTGATTTACCACCAACCTGGTAACCCCGGATCCAGTCAAAGGGCTTCTCCTGCACATAAGGATGCTCCTTGTCTTTCACAAAAAAATGCTGGGTCGCTTCGTCAAATGCATAACACCTGCCGGTGATAGGATTGTCATCCATCAGCTTCGTTGTTCTGCCCGCACGATGCGGAAACTCCCAGGGATTTTTTGTTGCGGTTGGATAGTCTTTCAAATGTTCAACCTGCCTGCCACGTTCCAGCACAAGTGTTTTTAATCCTTTTTCACATAGTTCTTTGGCCGCCCAGCCCCCGCTGATTCCCGAACCAATAACAATCGCATCATAGCTGTTTGCAGCAACTCCTTTTGTGTTCACGTTAGCAGAAGATGTATCCTGAGGCATGGTAAAAAGTTAAAGTCAAAAATAAAAATTCAAAGGGTTGATAACGTAAGTTAGCTTCACCTTTTTAATTTTTAATTTTTACTTTTGACTTTCTATGAGACCCCTTCGATTTTTTGCAATCGTGTTTTCGCTCCTTTTGGCTGCCTGCAGTCAGAAAGCCAATTATCAAAAACCGGACGACCCCCTGGAAGCGGGCCGCGATTTTATCCGCTTCGCGCTGGACGGAGATATGAAAATGGCAAAGACATTTGTGCTTTCAAATGCCGACAATGACCGGCTGTTTGACAAGATTGAAAAAGTGTACAAGGACGCGAGTGCGGCAGACAAGGACCAATACAAACAGGCCAGTATCATCATTAATAAGGTTGAAAAAGTGGATGATACAACGACCGTGATCAATTTTGCAAACTCCTTCAGGAAAAAGAACCAGGATTTGAAAATGGTCAAGACGAAGGGTGAATGGTGGGTTGATTTCAAATACACCTTCACCGGAAATCAACCATTGGAATAACGATGCTTAGAAATTTTCTCATCGTTGGACTGGGCGGGTTTCTTGGATCCATGCTGAGATATGGAGCCGGCGTCCTGATCAAATCTCTTAGTTTTCCCTTTGCCACTTTAGCCGTAAACATTATTGGTTGCTTCGTGATCGGTTTGGTTTACGGAATGAGTTTGAAAAATCCCGACTTCTCATTGAATTGGAAATTATTTCTGGCAACGGGTATTTGCGGCGGTTTCACTACGTTTTCTGCTTTCAGTGTGGAAGGTGTTCAAATGCTGCAACAAGGCAGATATCTGATATTTTTCCTTTACTTTGCGCTCAGCATTATCCTGGGTCTTGCGGCTACCTGGCTTGGCGTACGGATCGTGCAGGCTTAGCGATTGAACCTTTTGCACTCTTAATTTTTCCCAATGCTGACTGTATCGCACCCATGGCATGGCATCTCTTATGGGCCGAACGCGCCCCGAGTCGTCACCGCCGTTATAGAAATTCCACAAGGTTCCAGGGCCAAATATGAAATTGATAAGGCCAGCGGATTGCTGAAACTGGACCGCATTATTTATTCTTCCTTTTACTATCCCTGCAATTATGGATTCATCCCGCAAACTTACGGTGATGATAAGGATCCGCTGGACATCCTGGTCATTACTTCACAACCTGTACAGGCAATGTGCCTGATGGAAGCCAAGGTGATCGGCGTGATGCAGATGGTTGACAGTGGCGACGCCGATGATAAGATCATCGCCGTTGCAGCAAATGACCCGAGCGTAAATCATTACAATAATATCGAAGAATTGCAAAAGCATTTTTTTGATGAGTTGCGTCATTTCTTTGAAGAATACAAAAAGCTCGAAAATAAAACGGTGGTCGTTGAGGAATTCCAGGATAAGACAATGGCCCTGAAGATAATCCAGGATGCGATCGATTTCTACAAAGAGAATTTTGCAAGAAAAGAACTCTAAACCTTCAGTCTTGAACTCTCCCAAAACTCAAAATATGTCAGTGCAATTGTTGATTATAATCCTGATCATCGGGCTTGTTGCCGGTGCGTTAAGTGGATTGGTCGGTGTTGGCGGAGGCATCGTGGTAGTGCCGGCACTCATCTATTTTCTTTCATTCAGCCAGCAACAGGCACAGGGAACTTCTCTCGGCTTGTTGTTACTGCCAGCAGGTTTCCTGGCAGTGGTAAACTATTATAAACAGGGATTTGTTGACTACCGGGTAGTTGGCGTACTGGCGCTGGGCTTTATCTTTGGAAGTTTTTTTGGTTCGAAAGTGGCATTAAGTCTCCCGCAGGAAACCGTGAAAAAAATATTTGCCGCGGTGATGCTGATTGTAGCTATAAAAATGCTCTTCCTGGATCGTAAACCTTCTTAGATCAACCTTCGGATACCGCAAAGGTGATGCGTCCGCACCTTTGTTTCTTTTTGGATGATGCCTTCTTCGTCGATCTCATCTATTCTCACCTTTCCCGATGCATGAATAATTGTGTGGGGATCAAACAGGATACCCACGTGCACAATTTTACCTTCCGCATTGTCAAAAAAAGCCAGATCACCCAACTGTGATTCTGATAAAGATGCGATAGCCCGACCCTTCTCAGCTTGTTGCCAGGCATCTCTCGGAAGATTGATGTCAATGAATCGGTAGACGGTTTGAGTAAGCCCACTGCAGTCAACACCATAGATACTGCGGCCACCCCACAGATAAGGCGTGTTCAAGTATTGAAGCGCCAGTCCTTTAAGCTTTTCAGCTGCATTTCGATGTTCTTCAATCTCCCAGGAAGGTCCCAGGTAATTCAGGTTTGCACCTGCCCAGTTAGCTTTGCCACTGTTTATTCCCGTTAGAGAACTGCCGAATGGAATATGCATGGCCTGCCCATTCCATTCGAGATGATTACTCCAACCCGAGGCAAGACTGGTTTTTTGTCGTTGAAAATTATCATCAACTGTGATCAACTGGCTGGACTGGCAATAACCTTCATAACCATCCAAGTCTGTTTTGATTCGCAACCAGCCATCCGAAGCTTGACCTATTGCATGGCATGTTTCACCGAATAGCAACTGGCTTACCATTTCAGATGGATGCGCTGCAGAAGCGCGGAGAGGGGCCACCGGCACGGCGCAGACAAATAAAGACATATATGAGGAATGTTAAATTTTAAATTATGGAAATCAATTCCTTCAAGCATCTTAGCTTTAGAAAAAAAGCCACTTTCAGCCGGTGAATCAAGATCCATACCAACATATCAGTGATGCCGGTATCCTCGAAAATTTTTATGCCGACCGCAACAACCAGTGGTTAGGTATCTTACTGCAGCGCTATACCCTGATGCTCTTTGGTGTGTGCATGAAATACCTGAAAAATGAAGAGGAAGCAAAGGATAGTGTACAGCAGATCTTTCTCAAAGCCATCACCGAACTTCACAAATATCGCGTAGAATATTTTAAAAGCTGGATTTACAGTGTGGCCAGGAATCATTGCCTGATGGTACTCAGGGAAAAGGGCAGGTTTGTACAGGAAATTGATGAGAGTATGGGTATGACGGAAGAAGAATTGAATAACAAATCAACCCTGCTGGAAAAGGACCGCACCTTGAATTACATTGCGCTTTCACTTCAGGAATTGAATGAGGACCAGCGGAAATGCATACAATTGTTTTACCTTGAAAAGAGGTCCTATCAATACATTGCCGAAAATACGGGCTACACGCTCATGCAAGTCAAGAGTCATATCCAGAACGGTAAGCGCAATCTGAAAATTATGGTTGAGAAAAAGATGAAGGAAAGTTAATCATGCCAAATGAATACGATGACATATTGAAAAATGATCCTGGAGATTTTGATCAGCAAAAGTTGATCAAATATCTTGATGGGAGTGCTTCGCCCGAAGAGCGCTACGAGGTGGAAAAGCTCATGGCTGATTCGAAATTCGCAAATGATGCGATTGAAGGATTGCAGGCTTTAAAAAATAAAAAAGACATCAGCCTTCTCGTGCATGACCTGAACAAGAACCTGCACCAGCAGTTGAAAGAACGCAAAAGGCATAAAGAGAAAAGAAGAATTAAAGAAGATCCCTGGACATACCTCGCCATCATCCTGATCCTGGTGTTGGTGATCATATCCTATGTTGTGATCAAAAAAGTTCAACAACGCCGCCCGCCTCCCCCACCACCGGCAACTACTTCACAAATTCGATGAATGCGCTTGCTGATATTGAGATTATTGAGCTCTCAGGCCATGTACTAGGACAAAAGCCTGTTAGTTTTGAATTCCTTGGCGCAGGGATGTTTTCGCGTGCTTACCTGCTGAATGTGGGCGGCGATAAAGTTGTGCTAAGAATTGGTTCGAATTATACACCATTCCTCAAAGACGAATGGGCGGCTAATTTTTTTCAGGGCTCACCCGTACCCGTGCCTGCCATCTATGCCAAAGGTCCCATCGGTGAATATTTTTTCTGCTTCTCAGCATTTAGTGAAGGAAAACGCCATGACAAATTGGATGTGATGGAAATTGAGAATTTTCAGTCCGCTCTTTTTGAAACGCACGACTTCATGTCAAAAATTGAACTCCCGCAATCAACAGGATTTGGTTTTCTCGATCCAACGGGACATGGTGTTTACAGCAGTTGGAAAGAAGCACTCACCAATTTTGAAGACTGGCCATCGATGATTCTCGCCAGGAAGGACGAACAATTTCTGGACTGGGACAGGGTATTCCATGAAACGATTCTAGATGAAGCATTAACCCGACGCTGCATATCAAAGATCAATTCACTGTTACGCTTCTGTCCTGAAAAGACGGGTTTAATACATGGTGACTTTGGATTTGACAATATGCTGGTGAGTCATGGTGAAGTCAGCGCTGTTTTGGATTGGGCAGAAAGCAGGTGTGGCGATCCGTTATATGATATTGCCAGCATGCAATGTCATGGTCGGAATTGCAATTACCGGGATGCCTATAAAGCGTGGCTTATTAACAATAGCCGCCTTCCCAAAAATTATGAGGAGCGCATGGATTGTTATATGATTCACATTATGTTGTGCGGTTGCTGGCTCGATGCACAGCGAGGCTTTGACGACTATTATGAGGAAGGCAGTATGGTGCTTGAGTCTCTGTTATGAAACCAGTGCACACCTGTTCATAAATACCCCTTGTCATTAACCGAAATTGGTCGTAACTTTTATATTGCATTTTAAGTCGAGCCATGCAATGGCTAGATCAAATACGATCGAGGAGCGCAGCTGAAGATGCCCGTTGGTTAATCATTCTGCGAATTGGCCTGGGCGTCGCGCTTTGTCTCAAAGGAATCTCGTTTGTTCGTGATTCCTCTGTCCTGGAAAAGATTGTATTCTCCTATTTCCCTGAAAAATATTTCGCGTGGCTTGTGCCCTTTATCAGTTGGTCGCACATGTTTTGTGGCTTTATGATCGTCATTGGCCTTCTGACGCGCTGGGCGGTTCTCATTCAGATTCCTATCCTATTGGGTGCGGTAATCATTGTGACGATGGGACGGCAGGTACCCATGGGCAGTTCTGAGTTTATTTTGTCGTTCATCATTCTGATCTTACTTATTGTGTTCGAAATTATTGGTGGCGGGCCATTGTCGCTCGATGAATATTGGAAAAGAAATCCATGATGTTCCAATAACGGTTAGAACAACTCTCTCAATTTTGAAGGTTTAGGTAGAAACCCCGTCCCCACAGCACTGTGAGGGACGGGGTTTTTTAAATAAGCCAGGATGGCTTATTGGTATTGTATGTATAAAGGCAGAGGCTTAAGTTTCATCAGCTCTTCAGGCGAGAGTAATCGACCGTTATCACGCAGGTCATTTTTGTAGAATAATTTGAAACCTGTAAACTGCACGGGTTCATTGTGAATAAACATGCGGTAAGTAGTCAGCTTTTTTGCTGGGAAGCCCCAACCATCCATATGCATGATCAGTTGAACCTCTGGTCTCTTTTTGATCTCCTTATAATTTGTAACCATTCGCTGCGTGAACCGGTGAACGATCAGAATCTTGGGTGGGAGATTGTTTTTCCTGGCGAGTTGTGCAAGATAGTCGCTCACGTAGTTGATGTCAGAAGCATCGAATGTACCAACGGCAAGGCCTGGACGCTGTCCACCCTTCATGGAAAATTCCGGATCAATTCCCAGGTGCACGTTGGGCATGCTCAGGTATTTTTCCAGCGCGGGAATCTCTTCCTGTAGCGTTCCCAGTCCCACCTGAACATCGAGAAAAACAAGGGCGTTAATTTCTTTCGCCATGCTAAGTACGGTATCGATCTGGTTGAATGGCATGCGAAGGCGGTATTTGCCATTTTTACCCGGACTACCCTGGGCTGTCACAGCGATATAATGAAGCGCGGGCTGAACGGGTGTATTGGGATCTGCCTTTTCCCATTTTGTGCATTCCTGTTTCAACTTGGCCAACATCTGGGCCCTGGGCAATTCGCCCAGGATACCCATGTTTTTTGAATAGAGGTTGCCGTAGAACGCAATGATCCTGTTAAACGGCAGGATTGCGCCCGGTGTTGGATAAACGGCCTTCACTGGCCAGAGACCTGAAGAATCCCCGTTGTTGAGTGCCAAAACTTTTTGGTTATAGAGCGCGGTATCTACCGGCGTCAGGTTCGCATAGGCTGGTTTAGGAGGCTCTATGCTATCCTTTTTGGGTGTTGTTAACTGTTGATCGGTAGTTGGGGGCGTTGCGCCCGACCTGTTATACACGAAGAAGTAATAAACCAAGCCTGCTACCAGGAGCACGGCGATCGAAATAGACCAAATGGTGCTTTTCCTCGGAGTTGATTGTAATGAAATGGAAGTACCGGATTTCTCTGTTGCTGATTCGTTAACCATAGGATGCATCTTTGGGGGCGAAGATATTGGATTTCGCATCGCCCAAGAGATTAACGCTCAGGAATTTGAAATATTTTACTGGATCCTCCAAAATCTGGCATCCAGCGTCAAGTAAAAGTCTACAATTTTGGTAGACTAATATAATTCCCCTAATATTGCACTGAGTAATTAAGTCGTCATAAGCAAGCAGTCGAAATAAAAAAGGGCGGTGTTTCTACACTGCCCTTTGAATTAGTTGCCCAGTAATTCTAATTTACTAACTGGTCACTCATCACTATTCACTTCACCTCACCTTTCTTCTCCTCCGCCGGAGGCGCTTCTTCGTCGCCATCCGGTTTATCTCTTAATTTGTTGAGCCACTCTTTGGATTTCTGTTTGAAATCATCAAGCGCTTCACCTGCATTATCTGCAAGATCACTTGCTTTGTGTCTTGCATCCTCCCAGGCATCTCCTGCTTTGTGTTTCAGTTCATCAATCTTTTCATCAGTCAGCCCGGTTTTTTCCTGGATCTTATCCCAGGCCTGTCCAGCCCCTTCCTCAACTTTGTTCCAGGCTTTACCCGCTTTGGCTGCGGCTGTCTTAAATGAGTCCTCAATTTTATCCTGCCAATCCTGCTCCTTAATGGGTTCGGTTGAAGCTTTTTCGTTCTTAGGTTCTGTGCTCATAATGAATAAGGTTTATGTAATGTAAGTTACTATTTCGCCCCCACACTCTGCAAATATGCCAACACATCACGCGCCTGTTCACCACCCTTGGTTGCGTGATGAATCAACTGCAGGCCGTGTGGTCCCTTTGATTCCTTAAGCCAGGGATGAGCCGTAAGCAATGCTTTCACTAAATCCAGCTCTCCCAACATCGCCGCACAGAATACATTCATGCGGGCGCCGCTCTCCAATAAATATTGAGCAATATCCTTTCGACCCATATGTCCGGCACCCTCGAGCGCGGTTTCAAAATCTCCACCCCCCCAATCCCAACAGGCATTTAGCAGGCCGGGCTGCTGAGGCAACATTTCTTTCACCTTGTCCAGATCAGAATGTGCGCGCGTCACAAACTCCTTGACAAGATCGTCCTGCAGCGGTTCAGGCTTGTTGGATTGAGCGTGAACGGAAGGAAACTTCCAAACTAAAATGCCCGCCGTACCCAACAATGTAGTGGTGATGAATTTTTTTCGGGAAGAAATGATGGTAGACATATGCGTTGGTTTGTCACATAAACTACAAATTATGCAGCGCATTTGCACGCAATTTCCACCAATGGTAATCGGCTTAAGAAGGCGTCTTCAATACTACCCTTCCCGGGTGAAGTGAACGATATGCCCAAACGGCGCTGATCAACATAAAAAACGCGCCTAATAAGAAGGGCGCCCCTGGCAGATATACATGCGTGCCCTTTTGCGTAAAATAGGCGAAGATATTCGTCATCATGGGCGGACCCACAATTGATGTTGCACTGATCAGGCTGGTAAGTGCACCCTGCAATTCTCCCTGTTCATTTGCAGGAACCTGCGAGGAAATGATAGCCTGAAGCGCCGGACCTGCGATCCCACCCAGGCAATAGGGAATCAGGAATACAAACATCATCCAGCTTTCGGTAGCCAGACCAAATAGCAATAGCCCCAGCGCATACAGGCTGATGCCTACATAAACACTTTTCTCGTTACCAAGCTTTGGATTCACCACCCGAATCAGCAATCCCTGCACCAGGCCAATCAACAAACCAACCACTCCCAGGGATATCCCAATCAAGCGCTCTGACCAACTAAATTTCTCAATATTGAAAAATGCCCAGTTGCTATGAACTGCATGCGCTGCGAGATAAATGAGTACCAGCGACCCAATCAAACCGACCACAGTCGGGTACCGGTTTAGCGCAATCAAAGAACCTAGTGGATTGGCGCGCTTCCATTCAAATGGCCTGCGATTTTCTTTTGGCAATGATTCCGGCAGAACAAAGTAGCCATACAACCAGTTGAGCAAACTTAGTATCGCAGCGGCATAGAAAGGAACACGCGTGCCGTAATGCCCCAACAAGCCGCCCAACACGGGACCCAGAATAAAACCCATACCAAACGCAGCACCCACAATACCGAAATTCTTTGCACGGTCTTCTGTTGAACTTATATCAGCAATATATGCAGTGGCAGTGGTGAAGCTTGCGCCGGTAATACCCGCAATGGATCTACCCAGAAAAAGCCACCAGATACTGTTTGCAAATGACAGAAAGATATAATCAATGCCAAATCCGAAAAGCGAGAAAAGCAATACTGGTCGTCTTCCATATTTATCACTCAGGTTGCCCAGCACTGGCGCAAACAGAAATTGCATGGCCGCATATGCAAAGCCAAGCCAACCTCCAAATTTGGACGCCTCGCTGATATCTCCGTGAATCAATTGCTGAATCAGTTTCGGCATCACCGGAATGATAATGCCGAATCCCGTTGTGTCAATCAGGAGTGTGACGAATATGAAACCCAGCGCTGCCTTCCTGGTGTTGGCCATTTCTAAATTTTTGGGCTGTTAAAGATGAAGATTTTCAGCGACAAGCAAGCTCTTCAATTCTGACAAAAACGCTGCTTTCGGCAGAATGAATTTTTCTTTAATTTCACCATTCATACCAATTCAACCCATGAACAAGTTAACGGGACCGATTGTTTTTTGTCTATCTGCAGCTGCCTTGCTCTCTATTACTTCCTGTGGCAAGGAAGATAAACCCGCTCCTACGCCTGATCGTCTTCAACTCATTACGCAGACGAACTGGCAGCTCACCAATGAATTTTATGAAAAAAAGAGCGATCCCACCTCGCGTGTAGACCTTTTTACGATCGATTATGCGGCTTGCGAGCAGGATGATATTTATCGCTTCCAGGAGAACGGATCCCTGGTGCGTTCTGACAGTGCCAACTCATGTGGCAGCGGATATCATCCATTCGGTTTCTATACCGGCGGAGCATGGTACACTAATAACAATGTAGACACCATGGGTCTCGAATTGTTTATGTCTTTTAAATACCTGTTCAATATTCAAAAAATAGATCAATCCACGTTGGAGCTAAGGCAGGACCAGAAGAATTATTTTGATGAAGATGTGTCTTATACGTTTAGGTTTAAGGCGGTGAAATAGCTATATAAAACAAAAATCCCCTCGCATGCGAGGGGATTTTTGTTTTATATAGTCGAAGACTAGTATCCCATATCCATGCCCGGATTCGGAGCATGACTATGAGCAGGCTCAGGCTTGGGTTTGTCGGCAATTACGCACTCAGTAGTGAGCAACATACCGGCAATTGAAGCAGCATTTTCAAGTGCTACCCTCGACACCTTTGTAGGATCAATAACACCAGCAGAAAGTAATTTCTCATACACTTCAGTGCGTGCATTAAATCCAAAATCTCCTTTGCCTTCCTTCACTTTTTGAACCACGATTGAACCATCAACACCAGCGTTTGCTGCAATGATGCGAAGAGGTTCTTCCAAAGCCCTCTTAACGATGTTGATACCGGTTAATTCGTCGCTATTTTCACCCTTCAGTTTATCGAGGGCTTCAATGGTGCGGATGTAAGCAACACCGCCACCAGGAACGATACCTTCTTCAACAGCAGCGCGGGTTGCGTGCAGTGCATCGTCTACGCGATCCTTCTTTTCTTTCATCTCAACTTCGGTAGCAGCACCAACATTCAGCACTGCAACACCACCACTCAGCTTCGCGAGCCTTTCCTGCAATTTTTCTTTATCGTAATCGGACGTGGTCACTTCGATTTGAGCTTTGATCTGGTTCACTCTTGCAGTGATGTCAGATTTCTTGCCCTTACCACCAACGACAGTTGTATTGTCTTTGTCAATTACCACTCTTTCTGCGCGGCCCAAATAAGTAAGGTCAGCATTCTCGAGTTTGTAACCTTGTTCTTCACTGATCACTACACCTGCAGTAAGGATAGCGATATCTTGAAGCATTTCTTTTCTGCGATCGCCAAAGCCAGGAGCTTTAACAGCAGCTACTTTTAATGTACCCCTCAATTTGTTTACCACCAGTGTTGCGAGTGCTTCACCTTCCAGGTCTTCAGAAATAATGAGCATGGGTGCGCCCTGCTGAGCGATTTTTTCCAGGAGATGAAGAATATCCTTCATTGCGCTCACCTTCTTGTCGTAGATGAGGATGTAAGGATTCTGCAGCTCAACTTCCATCTTTTCGCTGTTAGTAACAAAATAGGGAGAAATATAACCACGGTCAAACTGCATACCTTCTACCACTTCAACAGTAGTGTCAGTACCCTTGGCTTCTTCAACAGTGATTACACCGTCTTTTGAAACCTTCACCATGGCTTCTGCAATCAACTTGCCAATGGCTGAGTCATTGTTTGCAGAAATAGATGCCACCTGCTCAATCTTCTTGGTATCATTTCCCACTGTCTGGGATTGCTTCTTAAGACTCTCAACAACCGATTTAACGGCTTTGTCGATTCCTCTCTTAAGGTCCATCGGGTTGGCTCCGGCAGCTACGTTCTTCAAGCCTTCTCCAATGATGGATTGTGCAAGAACCGTTGCGGTGGTAGTACCGTCACCTGCAGAATCTGAAGTTTTACTGGCAACTTCTTTTACCATCTGTGCACCCATGTTTTCGATGGGTTCTTCCAGTTCAATTTCTTTGGCTACTGTAACGCCGTCTTTTGTTACAGACGGAGCGCCGAATTTTTTCTCCAGTACCACATTACGGCCCTTCGGACCCAGTGTTACCTTTACAGCATTAGCAAGCGTATCAACGCCCTTCTTCATTTTGTTGCGGGCTTCGATATCAAAAAAGAGTTGCTTTGACATATTTTCTTTTTTTATTAATCGGTTAAGATTTCAGTTTCTTAAGATCTTATGCCCTCAGGCAAGATCGTCGCGATGGGTTAAACAATCGCCAGGATGTCTCCTTCGCGCATAATCAACAAATCATCGCCTTCCAATTGGATTTCTGTACCAGAATATTTTCCGTACAGAACGGTATCACCCTTTTTCACTGTCATGGGCTCGTCTTTCTTACCAGGACCGGCAGCCACAACAACACCACGCTGGGGTTTCTCTTTGGCGGTGTCAGGAATGATGATCCCACCTGCGGTCTTCTCTTCAGCGGCAGCGGGCTTCACGATCACCCTGTCGTGCAAGGGGACGATGCTTAACTTCTTGGACATAAATGAGTAGTTTTAAGTTTTATTAGAGAAATGAAAAAACACCCGAGTAATTGGGCTGGCAAAGGTAAACGAAATATGTGCCAATTGGACGAAAAAGTCATTTTTTCAGTCCGGACGAAAAAATTTCAGGTAGCCCGCATTCCTTCTTGGTTTCGGAAAGGAAAAAATGACAGTTGACTGATAATCTGCCAATTGGAAACAGGCTTCCAAAATACCCTTTCCAGGCACTGAAATTTCCCACGATTTTTGCTGTGAAAGAGGATGATTTACGAGCTGAAGATTTTAAAAAATGGTAACTTTGCCGCCGCTAATAGTTCTTTAGAATGATCAGTAGAAGAAATATAAGAGTGAAAGTGATGCAGACCCTGTACACCTTACAGACCACGCAGGGTTCGATTACGGCTGTTGACGCCGAAAAGATTCTACAAAAACACCTGGACCAGTCCCGCCAGCTATTTGTATACCTGATTTATTTTCTTACAGAGGTGGCCCGTTATGCAGAAAAGGATGCCAGGCAGAAGGGTTCAAAGCATTTGCCTACCAAAGAAGACCTTTCCGTAAATATCAAGATTTCAGGTAACGAAATCCTTTGGCGCATCCTTGAAGATGAATCCTTCAAAAAAGCGGTCACGGAATGCAAGCCGAATCTTATTGACAATGGAGAATTGGTGCGAAAATTCTATCTCCAGTTGGTAGAAACCCCTGAGTATAAAGCGTATATCAGCGAGCCCTCGCGCGAAAAAAAGACCGAAAAGGAAATCCTGGAATTTATCTTTTCCAATCTCCTCTTGCCAAGCGAGTCCTTCATCAGCCACCTGGAAGAGAATTTCATACACTGGGACGATGACGCCGAAATGATGAATCAGCTGGTTTTGAATTTTCTTCAAAAGCCCGCTGCCAATGATTTCAGGGAGATGATCAGCCAGGAGAAATGGAAATTTGCCAAGGATCTGCTTCGCACCGTCGAAGAAAAAAAGGAATTTACGCTGGACATGATCAAGCCAAGGCTTAAGAACTGGGATGCGGACAGGATTGCTTTACTGGACATGATTTTGATGCAAATGGGCGTCTGCGAATTTTTGTTTTTCGAAACCATACCCACCAAGGTTACCATTAACGAATATATCGACCTCGCCAAAGAATACAGCACACCCCAAAGTGGCCAATTCGTAAATGGCATATTGGATAATATTCATAAGGACCTGCAATCGCAGGATAAGCTTCATAAAATCAGCTTCAGAAAGAACTAATTAGCCGAATTGATTACATTTGCGGCTCATCAACCAACAGTTATGAAACGATTTGTTTTCCTCACACTCGCGTCTCTTGCTGTATTTGCTGCCTGCAAGGATCACAAGGAGCCAGCCGAGGCCGCGTTCAAAACTTTACCAAACGGGGGCATCGTACTATTGGATACCGCCAATTTGACAAAGATTCAATGGATTGATTCTACGCTTAACCTGGGACGCGTGACTGAAGGAGAAAAAATTGAAGTGAGCTTCCGTTTCAAAAACATCGGGAACAAACCGTTGGTTATCACGTCAATTGTCCCCAGCTGTGGATGCACAGTGGCAGAGCGTCCCGAGAAGCCCGTGGCACCGGGAGAAGAAGGCGTCGTTAAGGCATCTTTCAACAGCCAGGGCAGGGTTGGAATGAATCATAAGAACATGACCGTAACAACCAACACGCGTGAACAAAGCCAGAACCTTCTTTTTGAAGTGGAGGTCTTGGCAAAGAAATAAGCAATTATCATCAAACAGTAATAACGACAAACTACAAACGAACACGACATGAATTTTCAACTTACACTATTGCAGGCTGGCGGACAGGGAGGATTTAATACAGGTACACTCTTTATGCTGGGAGGTATGATCCTGGTATTTTATTTTTTTATGATTCGTCCGCAAACGCAAAAGGCAAAAAAAGCAAAAACATTTCAGGAGGGACTCCAAAAAGGAGATAAAATCGTTACTATTGCAGGTATCCATGGTACCGTAAATAAAGTGAACGAAGACTCCACAATCACCATTGAAACCAGTCCCGGAAGCTATTTGAAGATCGAGAAGAGTGCGATCAGCATGGATTGGACAACCCAGGCCAACAAACCTGCAGCAACGGCAGACAAGAAATAATCTTCGACAATTAAAATGGAATCCGGAGTTTCTTCAAAGAAATTCCGGATTTTTTTTGAACATGAATTGCTTATCCAAACCTTAAATTTGGTAACCCTTCAAATTATAGCATGTTGAGAGTTGGCATTACTGGTGGTATGGGATCTGGCAAAACCACGGTGGCACATATTTTTGAGACCTTGGGCATTCCGGTTTATTATGCTGATGATGCCGCGAAAAGGATAATGAATGAAGATCCCTCTCTTCGTATGGAAATCATACGAATTTTTGGTGACGAATCGTATAATGGAGAAGGACTCAATCGTAGCTATATTGCTTCGAAGGTTTTTTCAAACCCCGAGCAGTTGAACATGCTCAACGCAATTGTGCATCCGGCAACTATCCGGGACGGGGAAAATTGGATGAAGCGCCAAAACAGTCCTTATGCACTCAAGGAAGCCGCGTTGATTTTTGAAAGTGGCGCAGCAGAGGGATTGGATTATGTGATCGGTGTTTCTGCCCCTATCCCACTCCGCATCGAACGTGTGATCCAACGCGATGGCATGGAACGCTCCGAAATCAAAGCAAGAATGGCGAAACAGCTGGACCCCGAAATCGCCATGAAACTTTGTGATTTTGTGATTCAAAATAATGAACAGGAACTGCTGATCCCACAAGTCTTGAAAATACACGAAGAGTTAAAGGCGAAAGGCTTTCACCCTTAACCTTTCACCTTTCCCCTTTTTTTCCCTATCTTCTTTTTCAAATTCCAACTCACCATGCATCGCAGGGAATTTCTGCATCAGTCGGGCACAGTAATGGCTGGCGGCTTGCTGGCATCGCCGGCAATTTCGGCCATGACCAACCAGCCTTTTTCTCTTGCAAAAAAAAGAATTGCCATGGTGGGTACTGGCGTAAGAGGATTGGGGATGTGGGGCGCTCCTGTGATTAGTGAATTTGGAGACATTATCCAGTTCGTCGGGCTCTGTGATATAAATCCAGGCCGGGTTGCGACCGGAAAAAAATTTCTAAAGCTGGATTGTCCTGTTTTTACCGACTTCGATCAGATGATGAAAGAGACCAAACCCGAAGCGTTAATTGTTACCACGGTTGACGCAACACATGATCATTTTATCGTCAGAGGGATGGAATACGGTGCTGACATCATTACAGAAAAACCACTCACCACAGACGAAACCAAGTGTCAGGCCATCCTCGATGCCGAGAAGAAATACGGGAAGAAAGTAAAAGTGACTTTCAATTACCGCTATGCACCCTTGCATCAAAAGATGTACGAATTGTTGCGAAGTGAAACGATTGGCAAAATAACCTCAGTCGATTTTCATTGGTACCTCGATATTCATCACGGCGCAGATTATTTCCGCAGATGGCACAGGCTCAGAAAAAACAGCGGCTCGTTGCTTGTGCACAAAGCAACACATCATTTCGATTTGCTGAATTGGTGGATCGATTCAGAACCCGAAGAAGTATTCGCATTTGGCGTACTTGATTTATATGGCAAAAACAATTCTTTCAGGCATACTCAATGCCGGGATTGCCCTTACAAACAAGAATGCAAATTTTTCTGGGATATAACGAAGGATAAACAACTCATGGATCTCTACGTAGCCAATGAAAAGTATGATGGTTACCTGCGAGACGGATGTGTTTTCAGAGAAGATATAGATATCTTCGATCAGATGGCTGTTCAAATTAAGTATGCAAACAAGATCCAGGTGAGTTACTCGCTTACAGCCTATTCTCCTTATGAAGGCTATCGTATTTCATTCAATGGCACGAAGGGCAAGCTGGATGTGTGGAATAAGGAAATGCAACCCTGGACTGAAGAGCAAGATTATACTGAAATACAAGTCACCACCAGTTTTGGGAAGCGTGATATCATCAAAGTCTCCAACAAAGAAGAAGGTCATGGTGGAGGCGACGTTCGTTTGCGCAAACAGATTTTCGATTCGGATGGAAAGGATCCGTGGAGGCAGGCCGCGGGTACACGTGACGGCGCGATGGCCTGTTTAATTGGAATCGCCGCGCGGAATAGTATTGATTCCGGAAAACCCGTGACTATTGAATCGCTCACCAATTTGAAGCCACAACCCGAAAGACCTCATTCCTGATCTCAATCTGCTTCCTGAAATCAGTTGCTACCTATAGCGTGCTTTAGGTAATTCTGAAAGGCAATCGCCCGGTTATGCTAATTACTGTCGATGATTGCCAAATACTCAATGGCGACAGGAATTCGATCAAACATATTATTAATACCGCTTTTGATTGTGTATATTTTATTTGGATTTCACCAGCCATGCACAAACTGAGTCCTTTTTTCATACTTGTCCTGATCCAGGTTTCAACCCTTATATTCGGACAGGAGAATTACCGCGCACTGCATTGGGGCGTAAATGAAGGTCTTTCTCAGGCAGAAAACTACCGCTTCCTGAAAGATTATTATGGCTTCATTTGGGTCAATAGTAAAGAAGGATTGAACCGCTTTGACGGTAACAGTTTTAAGCGGTACTACGCATCAGGCGATCCGAAATATGGCCTTATCAGCGATGAGACCCGCAATGGAATGGTGGAAGACAGTATGCACAACATCTGGATCGGTTCGGCCGCAGGAACATCCAGGTTCGATATTCGCGCCGACACTTTTACCCATTTTCGTCTTCCAACAGATAGTGTTACGGGCATTCAAAATGGCAATCCTTTTTGGGCAACTCATAATGAAGTAATCTGTGTGGAAAGTGAGATAAGCATTGTGGCATATGATATCCGAAGTCTGCACAAAAGGGTTCTCGGCAAGTTTGCTCCCGGCGATAACGTTGCAATTGGTCCATCTCTTTCCTATGCTTATTACGATTCCACAAGGAATACTGTCTGGGCACTGGCCGGAGAGATTCCCGGTAAACCGACAGCCCTGCTCGAATTAAACCTCAGCTCGGGTTCAAAAACCAGGCATGCCATGCCTTATCTGAGAAGTTCCACAAATAATGATCATACTGCGGAAGCGATGAAATTCGATCGACCTCGAAATTCGATATGGATCAATACCCGTGACGGTCTGTGGAAATTTTCCCTGGCCACGATGGAATTTTCGCAGCCCGAAATATTGAGAAGCCTTGTAATGCAAAAGGGCTATGATCGGTTTGTGGGAATCGACGAGGACAAGCAGGGTAGAATCTGGTTCGCCACATTGCCCATGGGTATCCTGATATTTGATCCTGAAAAAAACACAGTCACCACTCCCTTTCCCCGCGATCAATGGTCGCAGACGCAGATTTCCGATTATAATGCCTGTATATATGCCGATCGTGATGGGATCATTTGGATCGGACGCTGGGCACAGGTTGGCATTGACGCATTACTGCCATTTTCCCGCTCGGTTACCTGGTATCATTCATTTCCAAAGACAGCCGGTTTCAATGAGTATATGATTGGCCCCACGTATTTAGGTAAGAACAAAATGTTGGTGAGTGGGTTTGCGTCATCATCCATGGTGGAATTAAATACCCGCTCGGATGAAATGAGAATGATTCAAACGAAGGATCTCAACATGCCAGGCAGCAAGAAGGCACCTTTTTTTGCAGTGGCCGGAGCAGATACGCTTGCTTCAAAAGCCTGGATAGTAACTGACGGATATTATGAATGGAATCTGCACAATAACTCCTGTAAAAAAATTCTCTTTCTTGACAATCAGAAACAATTAATAACAGCTAATCCCGGTATAACCATCCCATTTCGAACAGGCATCGCGACATTCGCAGGTGTAGGATCTGGACAACGGATTTTCCTGATCAATAGTAGCGAACCGGTGGGCCATCAAATCATTAACCTTGAAGAGCTGAAATTTGATGGCTATCATTCAATGAGTGACGGGAACAATACAATATTTATTCTGGGTCTCTCGCACGAAGAGAATAGAGTATACAGGGAACAAAACAATCAATGGATCTTATTAAAAGGTGTTTTGAATAATATTGGTTGGACGGGTATTGCTTTTTCAAGATTTGATTCCAGCTATTGGATCGCGGACAAAAGAACGCTTTACCATTATACTTACGACTTCAGGCTAATTGGCAAATTGGGAGCGGAAAATGGCGTTCCCGAACAGGCGGCGGGGGGACTGAGAATTGATAACAGGGGGGATCTCTGGTTTCATACGGATCGAGCCATATTTCGACTGAACACAAGAAGCGGATCGGTATACATGCTTTCGAAGAGCGATGGCTTCGAGCAGCAAACTTTTGAAACGATGCAATTCACCTCCACTGATGCAGATGGTGATATCTATTTTGCGGGAGGAGTATTCGGCAAGGGATTCAATCGTATTCGGCCAGGCAATCCGATTGGATCACCTGCTGTGTCCGTGTATATCAGGAATTTGAAAGTCAATAATGAAAAAGAAGGGCTAAGTGAAGGTGCGAATAACCTAAATGAAATTAATCTAAAATATTTTCAAAACACGATCAGGATTGAAACGGGTATTATTGATCATCATTCAGAAGGAAAAACTTCCATCCGATATAAATTAGCGGGCGATTCAAGCTGGCAATATGGCCCTTATTACGCTACGATCCGTTATGACGGGCTCTCGCCCGGTGACTACCAGTTGATCGTTCAGGCAAATAACATAGCCGGCATTTTTAATGGTCCACAACGAATACTGGCAATTCATATTCAACCAGCATTCTGGCAAACTTCCTGGTTCAGGATACTCGCTGTCCTTGCTCTGATAGGGTCAATGGTTGCCATTATACAATACAGGTCCAGGAATTTGAAACGGAGAAACCTGGAACTTGAATCCAAGGTGTACAGCAGAACCCAGGAACTCAAAACCTCGCTGGAAGAATTAAAGGGCGCGCAGGCACAATTGGTTCAACGGGAAAAAATGGCTTCTCTTGGTGAACTCACCGCAGGCATCGCGCATGAAATCCAGAATCCGCTGAATTTTGTGAAAAATTTCTCCGAGGTCAACCATGAACTTATCCAGGAATTAAAAGATGAGCTCAATAAAGGAAATATTAATGAAGCAAAGGGAATCGCGGACGGCCTGCAGGAAAATGAAACCAAGATTATTCATCACGGAAAGCGAGCCGACAGTATTGTGAAGGGCATGCTGCTACATTCCAGGATCAATACCGGAACCAGGGAGGCAGTCAATTTAAATGATCTGGCCGATGAATATCTTCGACTCAGTTTTCATGGACTCCGCGCAAAAGACAAAAGTTTCCAGACTGGTCTACAAACTAAATTTGACGAAAATGTGGGAACTGTTAACGTTGTTCCCCAGGATCTCGGAAGGGTCTTGCTAAACCTGTATAACAACGCATTCTACTCAGTTTCTGAAAAGAGGAAATTGAAATCGAATGGATTTGAGCCCCTGGTGCTGGTGAGTACCAAAAGGCTGATCAAGTCAATTGAGATCAGGGTCAGGGACAATGGTATCGGTATACCCGATAAATTGAAAGAAAAAATCTACCAACCCTTTTTTACTACAAAGCCGACTGGTGAAGGTACAGGCCTCGGCCTCTCACTCAGCTATGATATTATCACCAATGGCCACGGGGGAAGTCTAACCGTGGAATCAAAAGAGGGAGAATATGCAGAATTCATAATTCTTCTCCCCGCCTGACATCTTACTTGATTGCACGTCTAATTAACGCTGAAGCTGCAAAAATACCATTACCTTATAGGAGCAAATAGCCGACACACGAATATTCCTTTTTTAAAAATGTTTTTCAGGATTCAGATACTGATTTCCTGCTTTTTTTTGGTATCGCGTCTACCTGTCGACGGCCAGGAAAAATACAGGGCGGTGCATTGGAGCAAGGATGAAAAAATGACTCCCGTGCCAGCCTTTGGCGCGATAAAACATCTGAACGGATTTGTGTGGTTCGGCACGCGGGGGGATGGATTATTTCGTTTTGACGGAAGGCTGTTCAGAAACTACCGACATCAGGCAAATAAAAATAGTATATCAGGCAACGATATAGGGGGGTTAATAGAAGACAGCCTGCATAATATCTGGATAGGTACAGAAACTGGCTTAAGCCTGTATGATATCTCTGCCGATACATTTAAAACCGTTGCTGCTTTATCAGCGAAGCGCCCATCTGGTATTGAATATGCTTTTGTACCCTTTTGGGCAACAAAAGATGAGGTATTCTTTTGGGATTATCCGGGATCTCAATTGGCTGCATTCAATATACATACACTGCAAAAAAGGCAATTAGCAAAAATATCACCCGATGATATAGGGAAAGAACTCTCAGATCAAAATTCCGTTTTTGACGCTGCCGATGGCAATTTTTATGTTTCCAATCAGGGGGATATTTGGCCAGAAATAGAGAATGATTTCAGATTCGCCATGGAGAATCTAAATGATAAGATGGAGGCTAAGGGCCGCGCCAATAAATATGCCGCAGAAGCATTCCTTGCGAAGGCCTACATATTCCAGCAAAAATATGATAGTGCCAAACCTTTGCTCAATGACCTCATACAACATGGAGTGACGGCTGGGGGGATTCCATACGCGTTGGAAAAACACTTCCATGATAATTTCAATCCTGAAACAAAAAACAGCAGTGAATCTGTTTTTGCAGCTCAAACTTCCGTGAATGACGGCTCTTTCGGCAACAATGGAAATTCAGGTGATATTTTAAATTACCCTTACGGCGGAGGGCCTGGTGGTTGTTGCGGATTTTTTCAGCCTTCCCAATACCTGGTCAATCATTTTAAGACTGATGCAAACGGATTGCCTGACCTGGACAATTACAATTTGGTGGATGTAAAAAGCGACCAGGGCCTATCTTCGACAGATCCCTTCTCACCTTATTCCGGTCCGCTCGATCCCCGATTGGATTGGACAGTAGGGAGAAGAGGGATACCCTATCTCGATTGGGGTGATCACCCTGGTGGAGACTGGATAAGAAACCAGGTATATGGTGGGCCCTATGCACCCATGAAAAACGCGTATTCTCAGTCTCAACAGCAACACCTTACGGATGCATCCTTTTGGTCTTCCGGAGCTGTCGCAAATAATATTAATCTTATCCGGTTTGCCGATGTTATGTTATGGGCGGCAGAAATGGAAATCGAAGTGGGAAGCCTGGAAAAAGCCCGGGAATACGTGAATCAAATCAGGAGCCGTGCTGCCGATCCCTCAACATGGGTCACACGGCCTAATGGGAATTATGCGGCAAATTACAAGATTGGATTGTACACGTCTACTTGGACTGATCCAGTGTTTGCACGTAAGGCAATTCGTTATGAAAGAATGTTAGAATTGGGAATGGAGGGTCATCGATTCTTTGACCTGGTAAGATGGGGCATTGCCGACGTTGAGATCAATGCTTATTTCCAAAAGGAAAAGAGTTTAAGATTTTACATGAACACTGCTGTATTTACCAAAAACAAAAATGAATATTTCCCGATCCCCCAAACGCAGATTGACCTGAGCGCGGGTTCCGATGGGGTGGCGAAATTGACACAGAATCCGGGCTATTGACAAACCAACGATGGATGTATGATGTTTAAGGATTCGAGGCATAGGATTTTCGCGATCATGTTGTTGTTGCAGATCGCAATACACTCGGCTTATTCGCAACAAAAGCCATTAAGAATTTATACGGCTGATGACGGACTCGTGAGCAATAGTATCCAATGGATATTCCAGGACGCCGAGGGATTTATGTGGTTTGGCAGCAATGAGGGCCTGAGCATTTATGACGGCTATCGCTTTGAGAATTTCAGCCTGGAAAATAAAAACCTTGGCGGAAATTTTATTCGTTCCTTTTTCCAAAAAAATGAAACGGAAGTTTGGGTCCTGCATGAAAATGGCATTGATCAGTTTATGGGTCGGCGATTCGTGAAGACCCTTCCTATTCGGGGAATCAACACCATTATCAAAACTGCCAATGGCAGACTGTTAGGTGCAGGCGAGGGAGGTATTTATGAGTTGAAAGATAGCTCAACGAGCCAGGTGTTCAAATCAGAAAAGAACCTTTTTGATCTTTTCCAAATTGGACATTATTTTATCGCAGATGAAAGCTCCTGGCAAAACACCACGCTCCTGGACTCAAATTTGCACATCGTTTCAAGGCTTGACAAATCCGGTGTTATTCACAAAGACAATTTTGGGAAATATTGGCTCTATCATCCATCTCATCTGCAGTTATTCGATACATCAGCCATTAAAAGCGGAATATTTAATTTACTTCCGCCACCCGTTGCCATTCAACCTTTTCTCAATGATGGCGTAAATTACCCCTTAACAGATTCGGATAGCTCATACTGGTTTTCACTTTCCAACAAAGGCATTGTCAGTATCGACAAATCGGGCAACATAAAAAAGTTCAATGTTACTAACGGGCTTAACACTAACCATTCAACTTTCTCCTTTGAAGACAGGGAAGGAAATATTTGGTTTGCCGGAAATGGCGTCATCAAATTCTTTAGCAAGAACCTGGATTTGTTTTCCACCACCTATGGCCTTTCTTCCGAGTTTGTTTCCGATATCAAAGAGTCGGCAGCTCATCATAGCATTTGGATGGCCCAGCTTAATGGCATTTCCTGTCTTTACAAGAACCACGTTTATAATTTTCCTTACGAAGATAATCTAACCTGCAACTGGACCAGCCTGGCCTTGACAGGTGATTCGCTGTGGGTGGGCAACTATAACTTATACCTGTACAAATTAATTCACGATCCCGAACCAAAATTGCAGCTACTCCGACAATGGAACATCCCCAATCAAGTGGGTGAAATGCATGTTTACAAAGACGGATCACTGATTGTGGGAAATGACCAGCAGTTGTTGCGTATCAGTACATCAGGAAACTTAGAAAGAATTGGTGAAGGCAGTAATTTTTCAAGATATAATATTGACCAATCTGAGTTGATAAGCGGTGGCCATGATGACAACGGGGTTTCGCTTTGGAAAATGAATGAGGAAAATGGTAAGCTGACGATCAGTTTAATGAAGCAATTCGATTCGAATCTTGCAAATCACATCCATTGCATAAAAAAAGATGGGAATGGCAATTTCTGGCTGGCAACAACTAACCGCGGAATTATAGAATTCGAGCTCCAAAAAAATGGATCCTTTTTCGCACGTCATTTTGGTTTGTCAAATGGATTACCCAGCAATTTTGTGGGCGATCTGTTTATAGGTACCCGGGGGCAAGTATATGCAGGAACCAGCAAGGGTTTGGCTTTGTTGCATTTGGATAGGGATTCCGCTTATTTTGAAAATCTCAGCAAGAGATATGGTTTTATCACGGATATATTTCATGTAACTGAAGGTTCAAACGGTGAATTGTGGATGGCGACGCCTATCGGGGCGATCAGAGTGAAAAATGACCAGGGGAATCATTCACTCGCACCCAGTGTTTATCTCACAAGAATCACAAACACCAACATGCCGGATAGCGATTTTGCCCTCCGCCCCAATGCTGGCTCTTTTGCTTACCATGACAATCATTTCAACTTCGAGTTTACCGCAACAACGTATCGCAATGAGGATAAGGTTTTGTACAGTTACCAGTTAAATAAAGACAACCAGGAATCAGCCTGGAGTGAACCGAGAAACATGCACAGCCTCTCCCTGGTTTCTCTTTCTCCCGGCGACTACACGCTAAAAGTAAAGGCACTTTCGACTGACGATCTATGGACAACAACCCCGGCGCAGTTTGGCTTTACCATTCGATCGCCTTATTGGAATACATGGTGGTTTCGAATTTTGGTCGCTGGGGTTCTTATTGGCCTTACATTTTTCGTTATCAGATACAGTCTGCACCAAAAGTTCCGTTCAAAACTTGCCCGTTCTGAAAGCGAAAGACAGATTGCACAATTGAAACACGAGGAAGCCGAAATGGAAATGCGCGCGCTTCGTGCACAAATGAATCCGCATTTTATTTTCAATTCCCTGAATTCCATTAACCGGTTCATATTGCAAAATAATAAAGCGCAGGCCTCGGAATATCTAACCAAGTTTTCGAAGCTGGTAAGGCTCATCTTACAGAATTCGCAATCCTCATTAATTACTTTAGAAAATGAGTTGGAAGCGCTGGGTCTTTACCTGGAATTGGAATCTCTGCGATTTGACAATCGATTCGAATATAAGGTCTCCTGCCCTGCTGACCTGGATATTTCAGCTATAAAAGTTCCGCCGTTGATTATTCAACCGTATGCGGAAAATGCGATCTGGCACGGATTGATGCACAAGGAGGAAAAGGGGCAACTTGACATCGAACTGAGCCAGGAAAATGAAACACTTTTTATACGTGTGGCCGACAATGGTATTGGACGAAAGCAGGCACAGGCCATCTCGAGCAAATCTGCTACCATTCATAAATCCATGGGATTGTCTATAACCGGCCAGCGGATTGCCATGTTAAAAAATGGACTTGATGACGATTGCCAGGTTATTATAAATGATCTTGTAGCTGCTGACAACAGCGCTGCAGGCACAGAAGTAACCCTCAAAATTCCCATTATCTATGATTAAAGCCATCTTAATCGACGACGAAGTACACTGCCTGGATACGCTCAACATCATCCTAAACGATTATTGTCCGGAAGTGCAAGTGGTTGCACAATGCCTTAGCGCGAAAAAAGGACTGGAAGCCATCGCAGAACACAAGCCACATTTGGTATTTCTGGATATAGAAATGCCGAACATGAACGGGTTTGAAATGCTTGAGCAGTTTTCGACTATTCCGTTTTCTGTCATCTTCACAACCAGCTATGATCAATATGCCATTAGAGCCATTCGATTCAGCGCCCTTGACTACCTCCTCAAGCCCATTGACCCTAAAGAACTGATCATTGCGGTTAACAAGGCAGACACAACAAGAGTCGTCCCGTCAGAAGAACAACTTCAGCTATTAATGAGTCATATTCGCAGCAAGGAAGGCGGATTTAACAAGGTGGCCATTCCTACAGCCGAGGGATATGAATTAATACCGGCCGCGGAGATTTCTTTTTGCGAAGCCGATGATAATTACACGCACCTGCACCTGAAGAATAAGAAAAAGGTTGTTGCTTGTCGCACACTCAAGGAAATTGAAGAGCAACTGGAAGCTTTTCCCCAATTCATCAGGGTTCACCACTCCTACATGGTGAATTTGAATGAGGTAGATAAATATATTCGCGGAGAAGGCGGATACCTGGTGATGAGCGACGGATCAACGGTTAACGTTAGCCGTAGTCGCAAAGATGCCTTGCTTAAACATTTCTAACCCTGTTTCCAATACAACTACCGATTTCGACCAATTACTTGAGCAATCTGCTAGTTACTCACCGCTCATTGACAAGGGCATTCTAACGGGATATTTTTGAAGTGGATTTGGCTCAAGCTCTTTTAAGATTTCAAACCCCCAAAAACCCTTAGGCCGTCGAGGTTTCCCAAGAGGGAACCCGGCGGCTATTTATGGACACCTGGGTTTTTTGATCCTGGCACAGAATGAAGTATAAAAATTCATTTTATGAAACACAATCACTTCTTCGTGCTAATTGCTTGTGCAATGATTTTAGTTTCGATGGTTTCCTGCAAGAAAGAAACATTCGACTACAAACCTGATGATGGTCAAAACCATACCGTCAATCCTGGCAAAACCAACTCTCTGACCTCGAGTTGTACCAGCTGGGTGGCTGTTGGTAACGGTAAATTTTCAGACCGACTGGATGGGATATTAACCCAAATCAATACTCCCCCATCCGGTTCAAACGGGATTAGCATCTACCTGGTAGAACAAGGCCGCGATCTCCCCATCAACAGTGGATTTAAATACAGGCTTGGCGTGGTTTGGGCAGAGATCAACAAAAACGATGTCACTGTTTTCTATCAATCTGACGACCGGACAGATAATTTGCCCTTTACCAGTTTGAATATCAAAATTGTTTCGCAATAGAATATTTCAACTTTGTTATAAGTGGACCAGGATCAAAACACGGCCCCCCATTTTTGGGGGGCCCATTCTTAATTTGCGATCCAAAAAAATACCATCATGTTCACTCGATAACCTCTTTCCAGCTTTACCCGCCACGCCCAAAAGTAGATTTCACCGCTCATCGTTTCCATCTGAATATTTAACACGCGGTTTGCCGAATTTGGTAAAGCAGCCCAGCTGCCTGAGATTTTGCACAATGGCAGATTCTCAATCGTTTATGAATAAAATCAGTGGTCGCAACTGCTACGATCCGAACCAGATAAGTTTACCATTTAATCATTGGCGTTTCATAATCCTCTTGAGCTGTTTTCCTTTGCAAAAATTTTTTGACTCACCAGCCTTTATCCTCAACAATTAACATGACCAAAAACAATTCAATACAGGCCACTATGTTCCGCGACCTGGAATCAAAGTCGGCCTATGAACTGGCAAAAACCTGTGGGTTCCATTACCTTGATCACGCGTTGGAGAGAAATGTTTTTCCAACCGACAAGGCCATGGAGGATCTTGCAAAGTTTGAAGAGAAGTTGCCGGAATGGTCAACACCGGCAAAGGAAGTGATTCGACTCCTGCACGTGTATGGATCGCCCGCAACCGTATCTCAGATTGGCGGAAGATATTTTGGGTTCGTTGATGGAAGTGCTGTTCCTGCTGGAATGGCCGCGAAATTACTGGCCACATTTTGGGATCAGAACACAGCCATGCACGTGATGTCGCCGATCTCTTCAAAGTTGGAATGCATCGTGGAGAATTGGTTGAAGGAATTGTTCAATCTGCCTCAAAGCACCGTGGCCGGATTTGTAAGCGGAACGTCCCCTGCAAATTTTTGTGGTTTGGCTGCGGCACGCTGGAGGATTCTGAAAAGATTAAATTGGGATGTAAATGAGAGGGGATTGAGAAATGCACCGGCAATTAGAATTGTTGCGGGCAGGCATGCGCATTCTGCGGTAGTCAAAGCGGTCGGATTGTTGGGATTTGGAAAAGACATCATTGAATGGGTGAATACGGATGACCAGGGTAGAATGATTCCTGAAAAGTTACCTGCGCTTGATGATAGGACGATACTCATTCTTCAGGCAGGCGAAGTAAATACGGGCGCATTCGATCCCTTCCCCCAACTCTGTGAAAAGGCGAAAGCAGCAAATGCATGGGTACATATTGACGGCGCGTTTGGATTGTGGGCGGCTGCATCCGACACCTTGAATCACCTTACGAAAGGAATTGAATTAGCAGATTCCTGGGCGGTTGATGGTCACAAGACTTTAAACACACCTTACGATTGCGGAATTGCACTTTGCAAGGACAAAGAAGCCTACCTGGCTGCACTCCAGATTTCAGGTAGTTATCTCGCGGCAAGCGACGAAGCCAGGGATGGTATGTTATTTACACCCGAAGCCTCCCGAAGATCGCGCATAGTTGAGCTTTGGGCTACACTTAAGTTCCTTGGTAAAAAGGGTCTTTCGCAAATGATCGACGGCATGCACGATCGTGCGCTACAGTTCGAAAGAGAACTAGGATCCATTAACGGAATTCGAATTATCAACGAAGTAGTATTTAACCAGGTGCTGGTCGGCTTCGACTCGGACGAAATCACTCAAAATACATTGAAACGAATTCAGGAACTCAGGGAATGCTGGGTGGGCGGATCTGTTTGGGACGGAAAGCGTACCATCCGCATCAGCGTCTGTTCCTGGGCAACCACACCTGATGATATTACGAGGTCTGCAAAATCTTTTGAAAGGGCGCTTCGTGAAACGCTGGAATCAAGTCTTTCAATGCGCAACTGACCCAAAACCATATATTATCTATCACAAATTCCCACTCCGGGAAAATTTTCCTATTGCTGTTTCCCATCAAAGCATTGATTACGTCAAAGTAGTTAAACTATTCAAACTTTGTTATAAGTGGACCAGGATCAAAAACCGGCCTCCCTTTCCAGGGGGGCTTTTTTGTTATGTAAAATGCAAATGGAAAATTTTCTATCTTCCTTGTTCCAACCAACATCGGGGCTAGCCGAAATTTAATCCGCTGCCTTTTTCATCAATAATTTGAAAAATGTTAGCACTTTTTAAAGACAGGATTTTCCTGCTCTATATTTTTTTATTTGGCATAAGCAACTGGTTTCTGCGGAATCAATATCCGGTTGAAGATGTGCTTAGTAGCACCCTTATATTAGGCATCTTTTTCCCACTGCTTGCTTGGGTTCTGTCGCGAAATGCAACGCCACTCTATCGCGATAAGCCACTGCAATGGCGCGAGCCTGTTGTCATCCTTTTCATCATTTTTTATATCACCATCTGGCTCACCTGGGGCACGGGCTGGGTCAGCCGAAATATCCCGGCCATCATCGGGGACAATGCGCAGGCTAAATATATTTTCAATACTATAAAAAAGCTCGTTGTATTCGTGATCATCCCATGCTGGATTTATCACCTGAAATACGGGTTCAATCTAAAAGATTTTGGGGCTGGGTTTTCAATCCGGGAGCTGGCTTCAAAAAAATCACTCATCATATTAGCCGGCGTTGGCATACCGATGCTATTATTTCAATACTTTCTTGGCGGCGGCGCAGCGCCCATCCGTGAAGGAAAATTTTCTGCCTATCAAATGCTCATAGGCTTTCCTCTCCTGTTCATAAGCCTGGTCATCGAAGTTGGATTGGTTGAAGAATTTTTTTTCAGGGCACTGTTGCAGTCGAGGCTTACAGTCTGGCTAAGATCAGCAAGAGGCGGTATCCTTGTCGGCGGATTAATTTTCGGACTTGCGCATGTTCCGGGTCTCTGGCTTCGCGGGGCATCCTCATTGGAAGGCTTGAGCCCGGATGCTGGCATCGGTGCAATCCTGGCGGTTGCCGTTGTTAACTTGTCAATCGCCGGCATTTTCATCGGCGTAATCTGGCATTATACAAAAAGTCTCTGGCTGGTCATGATCATACATGCACTGGTTGACCTGCTCCCGAATTTTGGAGAATTTGTCAGCATATTTCACATCTGGGGCGCCTAAAGCATTCAGTTTTCTATCGCGCAAAATTGGTTAACTTGGTATCATGCAAGTCATCAATCTCAAAGAGAAATTTGCTCTTTTTACAGACTACTACAATCCCCGGATTGTTGGCGAATTAAACGGGCAACTTATAAAAGCGGTTAAGGTGAAAGGTGATTTCATTTGGCACCACCACGACCTTGAAGATGAAATGTTCCTCGTTACCAAGGGGAAGCTCACCATGGATTTTCTCGACAAAACCGTAGACATACATCCGGGCGAATTTATCATTGTGCCGCGCGGGGTAGAACACCGGCCCAGGGCCGAAGAGGAGACTGAGATGTTGCTTATTGAACCGGTCGGCACCTTGAACACCGGCAATACCGTAAATGAACTCACCAGGGACAAATTGGAAAAAATCTGAGATATTCGCGTCTAACAAAACCAAACCACTGTACGCCTTTACATGCCCAAGACCTATAGCCAGCTTCGCGCATCTTTCGCTATTGCCAAAGCCAGCCTCCTGGCCATGTTACGAAGTCCGACCTCAGTAGTGTTCTCGCT